>Ga0123342_1002038_pt1 | contig 33883 bp, 16 predicted proteins | sample Turbeawhitnodule_FD_89960 | JGI IMG/M metagenome (GOLD analysis project Ga0123342, IMG submission 89960) | Root nodule microbial communities of legume samples collected from Mexico - Turtle bean Mexico white nodule | ecosystem: Host-associated > Plants > Roots > Nodule | place: Mexico: Nepantla... | reverse complement strand
GGGGAGTTCATGCACACCGTGACATATGAGATGCACGACTTGGGTTGTATTGAACTTACCCTGATCCTTTCTGTTGGATTCGCTGGTAATCTTTGGATCAGGTGTTAGTCTCTGGTAGGACTTTCTTAATACGGGTCTTCCGGAAGACGTTGTTTGTTGAATATTCTGGATGTGTAGATCCATGTGAGATGTATGTGATTGTTTTATTGATGAGATTTGAAGAAAATTGAATAATTTGAGAAATTGATCATGTAATTTGATTTAAGTGTGTATATTATAAAATTATATTTTCACTAGCTTACTCTTGCTTTTCTTGCTGTGTTTGAACTGCGATGACTGTACTATGTACACGAGCAGATGAGCATACAGGTGCAGGAAAGCCTTAGAGATTTCAGAGTTTTATTTTGAGATATGGATATGTAAATATTTGTATTTTTATAAATCCTAATCATCTATTAGGAATGTTTTGAAAAACTTCAAATTTATATAAAAATACGTAGAACTTGTATTGTAATAGTTAGATGTTATTTTCCGGGGTGTTAGATGTATTACATATTATTTTATATTTCTGCATAAATGTCACTTTGATTTATACAACATCTTCAACTCATTTAGTGTAAAAGAAGATGTATATATTTATACTCATAAGCTACGTGTATTCCTCTACTTTGTTTTCATTTTAGATGTGATTAAGTGTTTTAACTATTGTTTTGATAAATTAGATCGAGATTTAATCCCTAGAAACGGATTTCAATAAAATAAAAATGGTAGCAAAATATATTTGAAAAAAAAAATAAAGGCATGAATTGCACAAATTATGTTTACATAATAATTTATGTTTTGGCCACAGTATTTGACTAATTGTTAGTGTATGAAATAGGAATGTTCGTTATTTAGAGGCTATAATCATATTTGCACATGATTTGAATTGTTAATCATATGTTATGAGTGGTTTGAAAAGTTTAGTTATAGTAATGATTTAATAGAAGTGAATTAAATTTAGCAATGAATATGAATTGATTTGAGATGTTGTTGATAGACAACGACTTTGACTCATCAAACGGCTAGGGACCCAACGTGTCCATCATGTCCCTTTTCTCATCATTCTACGATGCCATCCAAATCCACATCAATTTCAACCAGCGTTTTATCACCACACATTTCTTATGTGATCATCGTGCAAATCTCAACTTCTTACGTTATTCATTGCTTTCTTCTTCCTTTTTTTAGTATGTATATATTATAAAAACAATTATCATATCTCTTAATAACGTTGTAAGACAATAAATTTAAACTTTTAAATAATTATCGGAAAACCACTTTTTAATAACACAACTTTAATTAATATCACTGAATATCACTATAACTAAAAACGTTTGAATTTAATTTTGTTAATTATTTAAACATTCTTTTTACCTGTTTCAACCATAAAATGTAAAATTATGGTCAATAATCATATCTGAATTATTTTCTATTCTGAACATTGGTCTTCCGTTACGTTTTTTTACTTAAACCATGATTTTGTACTTAAAATATGTTCTGTTTTTTATCTCGATTATTGAATAATATTAATGAGTTGATTAGAGGTGAAAATTGTTGTGAGTTACATGAATATATATATTTAAAGATATTAGATAGGTAAGTGAGACTTTTGATATATTGTATAAAATGAATATAATTGTATAACATTGATAAGTTAGAGCTGAAAATGTGTGTAAAATAGGACGTGTAAACAATCCAATGGCAGATTGAAAACATTCCAACCGTCCAAGAGCTTCCTTCCAATACTATTCATGTTTTATCAACGGTCGGTGAGCGTCTCTGCGTTAATCAACGTCGTCTCACCAAAACCCCGTTCAAAAATGGCTTCAACAATATTTAATTCGTAATTAATATATTTTTCAATAGTTTGAACTTGGAATGTGAAGCTCCACCATTCCACCCCCAAGGGACAGTGACAAATTGTGTAAAATATATAAATAGAGAAGAAAATGGGTGGCTAAGGAAAACGTTAAAAAATGAACATACATGACCTTATGGCCTGCAGGGTTTGCCTTGTACACCAACAATAGTGAATGTTAGGGACCACTTTCTCCATCACTCCTACTCACATCTTCTTCACTAATTATTCTATTCTTAATAACAATTTCTCAACTCATCTTTTTTAATATATATTTTATTACTAATAGTTATTATTATTATAGAACTAGTAGAGACAATTATGAAATAAAAAGTTAGATCCTCTACCTACCAAAAATATAAAAAAAAATCAGATGATTTTATGTATCTTTTAGAGTGTAGAGTGTAGGTATCTTTTAATCGAGTTTTTATTAATGATTATTATGAAATAAAATAATTTATTCAATGAATTTTTAATATTTATGAAATAATGGAGGATAATACATTCAATTTAAAGGTTGTCATATAAGAGATATGTAAATACTATTTTATTAAGAAATATAATATATCTTATCTTATATTCTGAATTCTTATATTGTTAAACACTTATATTATCTTTGTGTGTTTCTACTTACTTAAACATCAAAAAAAAAATTTAGATAAACACTTTCCTACAATGAGAGATCAGATAAGCACTTTGTATTCGTCAAGATACACCCTCTCAATTATTTTCAATAAGAACAAGTGAAAAAATCTTACTTTGACAATTGTATAATAAAATATTTTAATTTATTGAATATAATTTTAAAATTATTTTATTTTAATAATAAATATTTTTTTTAATAATAATCAATTTTAAGGTTCTCATTATTATTATTATGAGTAATTAAAAAAAATAGAAGGTATATAAGATGTAATAATTTATGAGATTGTGTTATCGAGGGAATGAATCATAATGATTAAGCGTTGGCGGCAGCGATGAAATGGCACGTGGTACAGACTCTGAAAGAAGGAGACAGGTACGTAGGGTTGGTCTGTTTTTTTGTGGGACACTGTTAACTTCGTTATCCCCGGCGAGTGAGAGTCTCAGTGTATATCTTCTTCCACTATTTCTTTCTCTTCAAATTCAAATCTATTATTATTATTTGTAACCAATAGTGAAAACCAAAAGCGTAATAAAACGTGGACAGGTGTCTCCCAATCCCCTCGGAACAAACGAGGAAAGGGTGAAATTACGTCACCGGAGTTGCACGTGGAGAAAAATTAGCTTTTTGTTTTGCCCGGGGTTACATTTCAATAATTAATTAATCAAAGTAAAATTAAAAAAATATAGCAAAGGTAAAGTGCCCGATTCCAATGGGCACCACAAAATTTCGAGGCTATTCTTTTTGTGTTTGTTAGTTGATTGATTGCGGCCCCAAACCAAACACTCATCATTTCAATTCCTAATTCTTATCCCTTTTCTATCCTACTACTCCGGTTACTCTTCAAACTCTGCATTTGGATAAACCACTCTTATAAAATAAAAATTAAACTGAATTACTTTAAAAATACACGAAAACAATTAACGTGTAACTGCGAGATTGATGATCTGCAATTAATGAAATGGAATGGGTAAAAGGGTTAACGATGAGCGAAAGTTGGTGCCACATAGTGATACGGTTAATGAGGTAGTCAATTATAGCTTTTGCTTTAACTAACTCTTTCACTATCCATTCTTTGACCGCCAAATATAACCTTCTCTTCCTTTTTAACAAATATAAAGCAGTAAGATATAAATAATTTAATTTAATTTATTGGTCTCGGAATAATGATATTAATAATATTAAAAAAAGAAATGGGAAGTGAAGTTTTAGCATAAATAGGGTGGTTGATTGAAGGTGGGTTTCTACTACTTGTGTTCTCTACCTTATCATAAAAACCCAGAAACGAATGATTCACATTACCCAACACTAAACGCCGCTCCAGTACTCTCACATAACTTTTTTTTCCTCTTTCTTTCTTATTTTCATTCTCTCAGTCACTATGGCTTCCGATGACAACATCACCTTTCTCTCTTCCTTACGAGAAGAGGATTTTGACGACGACGACGACGATCATCTCCAACAACCTCATCTCCACAACTTGTCGAGGCTTTCGGTGTGTACCAGCAGCACCTTTGGCGTAGACGAAAACGACGAGGACGTTGACAATCTGGCGTCCATGTGCGTGTCACGCTTGTCCATAGAAAGCTTTGATGCAGATGCAGATGGGGAATTGTCAGATGCGAAGGAGTTATCCTCGGACTCGGAAAACGAATTGGGGAGTTGTTACTCTTTGCCCTCGACGCCGCCTCGGAGGAGGAAAGCGGTTAAGGACTACGGCAGCGACAATGGGGGAGAGGGAAATGGAAGGAAGAAGAATGATCCTGGGTGGAGGAAGAGGAGAATGGGGAGGGAGCGATGGGGATTTGAGTTTGAGGAAGTGGAGAAGAGTAAGAGAAAAGAGGAGGAACATGTGGGTCTAGGGTTGAGTGGAGAGAGTGATCAAAGTGGGGTGATGGTAATAACTAGGCCAAAAGGTGGGAAAAGGTCTCTTTGCATGGATTTGGAGGAAGTAAAAGCTTGTAGAGATCTTGGGTTTGAGTTGGAACACGAACGCATGCTTGAGATCCCTTCTCGTCTCTCTTCCTCCAACAATTCCGCATTCGAAACCAGCAGTGGTACCAACTCTCCCATCCCCAATTGGCGTATCTCTTCTCCAGGTATAAATTCAAATCATAGAAACCTGTTTTCATGGTTATGTAAAGTGATTGTTCTTGTCTCTGATGATGATTTGTAAATATTTGTGAATCAGGCGATGATCCAAGAGACGTGAAGGCTCGGCTGAAGGTGTGGGCGCAGGCGGTGGCACTGGCATCTGCATCAAAATACACATGAATTCGATTTTCCCCTAACTCGCTTCCTCTCTTTTTGTGCAATAGATAGCATATATTATAATACAAGTTTTTTTGCTTTCTTCCCACTATGATTATTGGTTATATAGTTTTGTTGTAGAGTTCTTGTTTCCACTAGGAGTGTTGAGGTTCATTTCTGGTGGAACTTTCTTGTTTAGTGGTGGTGCTCACTTCTGCTCTGTACAGGAGTAGTGTTTGATTGAGATGAAAAGGCCCTGATGGGTGTGAATAGCCAATAAAAATATGTAGTAGAAAAAATTTGAATGGACAAAGGAAAAAATGGTGCAACTTTTGTGCGAATTTTGGATTCATATAAGCATCTTCGTTTCTGATTTTATTTGTCTTCAAGGTTAAGAAAAAAGTGTTCAGACAGAGACATGCATTATCGAAATATTTTCTTTTCATCTTCAGCAAACAGACAAATGGTCAATTATTATACAGTGGTAATGCCGTAACCAAATATTTATTTGCTTGAGTGTTTGAAGCGTCAAAATTAAAATTCAAATAAATTTATACGACAAGATCCTGCCTGAATCGTGGTTCAAATTTTTAAGAGAGCAATTAAACATGCCCTAATTAAAATACAGATTATTATTTTGTTATTTTATAAAATGCAGATTTTAGACACAAATCTTGAGTCGTTCTCCTTTCACAAACATTTTCATGGGATTCGATTCTTAAAATATTATTATTCAGCAAATAAGACAAAATGAAAATAAACTATTCCCTTTTTTTAAACACTCTTTATTTTATTGAATAAAAAATGGTACGATTCTCATTTTTAACAAAAAATAACCATCTAAATAGTTTAAAAAAACTTTAATAATAAATTTGAATTTTAAAATTATTGTATTAATTGACAAAACAATTTATTAGTCTTGAGCAAATGTTCACTAAGAGTTTCAAACCTACCAAAAGCTACAAGAATAGCTTAACATGTACTACAGACTCCTGATAAAAAATCTAACTATACCACTAAGACTCTGAGCTAACAAAGATTAATCTTAAAACTAAAAGAGTCACATGTATAAACTTAGATCGAGACAGACCTACAAGTTCAAAATTTGATTAAAAGAGAAAGAGTAAAATTTACTCTATCAAATATTCTAATCGGGCAATCTTGTAGATCTTGCTGTCAGGAGTCTAATGGTAGACTCCGATCGTCAAACTGATGAGCGAGGAGGTTAGAATCTTAGAGAAAAAATTTCATCCCCGAAAATTGACTTAACAAAAAAGATATATGGATAGGTTTCTCTAATGGTTTCTTCTAATTCCCAAATTGAATCACCATATCTATTATCCCACACCACCTTCACCATATTGATGGTCTTGCTTCTGAGCTATTTACTCTGATGATCTTCAATCCTAACTAGTTTTGTTTCAAAAGACAAGTTATCCTTGATTTGCACATTATCCACTTCCAACACGTGACTAGGGTCTGGGATATAATTTCTTAGTTGTGATACATGAAAGACATTATGCAAGTTTGCTAATTGAGGACGTAAAGCAATATTATAAGCCACTAGACCTGTCTTCCTTAGGATCTGATATTGTCCAATAAACTTATGAGATAACTTCCTTGATCTGATCGATAGCTCGTCCTACACCCTTGGTTGGTCTCACTCTCATGAAAACATGGTCTCCAATTGCAAACTCCAAAGGTTTTCTCCTTTTATCTGCATATAATTCTCATCTAAACAGAAATTCAATTTTCTCACATTCATAAATAAATTATATAATCTTACAGTTAAAAACTATTCTAAGACGTGGATTATTTGAGAATTATGTTGCAAAATGGTATATTCACAGTTCTGTACACCCACTACATATGAGTTGTGTTGTTTTATCTAACGACCACACATTCATCTCCTAAATAAACCACTAAACACGTTAGACTTGGATTTGCACACGTGCTCCACCAAGATGTGTCAATGTTTGATAAGTGTGACTAAATTAAGAAAAATATTAAATATTATTTGGTACTGTCCCTGGAAAGCTTTAATGCATGATAATGATATTAATTTTGGTTACTTATAGGACAGATCTACTGAATAGAATACCAAATTTATGGCGCTTCATTAATTGACATTAAAATGTCGCCAAAGATAAAATTATTGAAATTAATAAGTGTAAGATTATGACAGTGAATAAATTGTATTTGGAAAGACGAATTTATTTAAGATAAAATTGCATTACAAGGGCAATTTTCATTTTTTTCATAAAACCAGAATGAAATCATCATTAACAATATGCCTCAGTTTTATTACGAATAATAATGTAATGAAACTAAAATCATACGAAAAACATGACTTCTGTACTTTTTTATACCACTTTAGTTTTATTTTAATAGTGATAATAATATTAGGTATAACAAAATAATAAAAAATTATTAATATAAATAATGATGAAGATTATTACTATTATTTATAAATATTATTATGAATTATAATAAAAATAATAACAACATTAATGATCAATAATTATTACTAATGTTAAGATTAAAATTATTTTCATTAATAATATTAGCATTATTATAATAAAATTGAAGTGGTATTTTCAGTGATAGCTTTTTTAAAGCATAATTTATCCATTTTTCCAATTTTATTTATTTTTATAATTAAAAAAAATCACACTACTTTTGTAATAACCACGATCTTGCAGCCAAGTAAGAGTAATAATTATCGGTAGTCTAATGATTTTTCCAAAAAAATTCCTTAAGCTATTAATGAATATGTCGTTTATACGGTTGATATGATATACCTTTATTTATGCCAAACATTTAATTTATCACTCTTAGATAATATTCAAATATCGTAGTATTGCTCCATTTTTCTATTGAAGACGTTACATTTTCGTCTATATTTATTTGTTTTATATTATTTGATGTTCTTGACTAACTCTCAAAATTTATTTAATAAATGAAGAAAATAAATTTGAAATAAATCTATCATTGTATAGAAAAATATAGTTGATGCTTCTATTAAAAAAAGTGACTGCAAAACAAATTGAATTAATGTAGAGTGTGGGCCTTGGCGATGGTCCATTGGTTTGCAAAAGAAGCATAATTCGCGGACTCTGTAAGGTGGGTAGGTGTACTGCGTGCTCAACTCATTTAAACCGGCCCACTCCAGAGGCCCACCTTGAACTAACTACTCGTATATGATCCAACTACTCATACTCATACATCATTTTTTCCCTTATCTCAGTATCTCAATGCTGACAATAAAATTGTGCAAGTACAGATATGTCACCATTCAATACCCGCATATGGTAGGGAACATATCCAAGTTTGGGGAAGCATGATTAATGATTGTGATGAACATTCAGAATGAAGAGTTCAAGAGATTAATGAAGTTTGAAAATTTTAATTAAGGAATGAAATGGTATTAGAACAGATAAAAGTAAATTTTAAACTAATTGTGAAATTATTGGAGATCCCTTAACTAAAAATAATGATCATTTTCATAATATATAAGTGAGTGCAGATATCACCTTATAAGTCAATTTGATTGTAAGTTGAACAAAATTTAAAATTTACTTCTTAATATGGTATCACAACCATTTATAACTTATTCTAATGACGTGAAAGGAGAAATGTCGATTTTATAAGATTAAATTAGGATTAAAGCTAGCTTCTTAATAAGAAATTTTAGAAAAAGTAAACTGTATTAGAAAGTATTCAGAAGATTTGAGGAGGTACCACCATAGTTGCAGGTTGTTCTTCCTTATAACCAAATTGGTTGTTCGAGTCCTAAAACATCTATTGCTGACTCTTGACGTGTAACTAGCTGGCAATGTCCATAGATAACCATAAGTGACTAAAATGTAAGATTGAAGGAAGGAATGGAAAACTGGCTGGTGCATTGGTTTTTTGGGCTAACACTGAGCGTAGTAGACTAGGAGTGAGTAATTAACGACAGAATACTTAGCATATATAAGCCAGCACTATAAGTCAGCCTCGTGGAGCTAGAATATGTCATGGTTGTGGTAGATGTGTCATCACCACTGCAAAGGAAGAATATGAGAATTTCAGTCTCACCGAGGAATTGCAAAGATGGTATTCAGAAAGGGAAAGGAGGGTGAAATAAAAGTCAACCTTGGGGACTGGTAGTCCACCACAGTAGATCTACCAGCTCTGCAAAAGCAGGATAACGTCAATCTCAATGTCACAGTGGAATTCAAGAAAAGACAAAGGGTGCAGTACTTTTATACTTGAAAGGGACAAAATAGGAAGACACTGAGAAAGAGAATGGATTTTCTTCCTCTGTAGATGACACTGTTAGTGTGTCACCACGCCGTCACGACATGCTGGTAGTGGTGGATAGGACTTAACAACAGTGAGCTACTATGGGATTATGGGGCATAAAGGAAAATTATATAGCAGGGCACAAGACACGGGAACTCTCCTTGTAGAGAGACAATGAGTATAGCAACTGAAATTTATTGATTTACCTAATTTCTACAATGAGATATATCATAGTTTATCATACGTAGAATCCTATCAGAAAAATGATGTTTTCAGGAATCACGTTTCATCTTCTTTTTTTTTAACAAATATCAAGGAACCCTGAAAGGTGGTGTGATTAATTCAAAAGGGAAAGACCCTTAACGTTAGGCGTCCCTGGTAAGTATTAATACGAGAAAATATTCACAATATTGGAAAGGTAGCAGCAGAAGCACAAGCTCAATTGTTAATTTTAGATTTTTGCTCGAAAGAAATCTTTTAGGCCTTATTAATAAGCAGATAGATCTAATTAATTGCACCTCAATCAAGAACTATATTTATTTTCATGACAATGATGAATGTTACATACACATATGGCAATTATAATGATTACATTGATAAAATATGAAATTGCCACATGAAAAATCAATAAACTTCCACTCACTTGAAGCCCAGATCATGGCAGGTTTTGTCACACGGGTAAGCGCAGTCTATAGCTTTGACGGTTTTCCGATCGAAATACCAGTCTCCAACAGCAATTGCAATTGGCTGCATGATAAGATATATCAACTTATCAGATGACTTTTCTGTAAGAACAATAAACAGTGAATAATTTCAACTAAAGGCAGTAGTTTCACTTTGTCTTAGACCTGAGCAAACAAGCGTTTGCAATCAAATGAAGGCTAGATATTTTTTGAATCATGACTGTTTTCCTTTTTATGAGAGGGTCAGACAATGAAGTTTCATATTGTCATATGTTTAACCATCAAATAAATGGATTAAAAATGAAAAAACGTTTATGCCAACATTTCAACAATATTGAAGTAATCCGGCAATTAGTCAATAACTCTAGCATCCCAGAAGATTTATCGGCATATAACTTGAAATCTTTATCATTCTACTTTTTTATTCTTTACAGAAATGATAGCCTCATGCGTTTAGAATCAGTGCATCATATAAAGACAAGGTGAACTATAGAGATGCCATGTTTTTTAATTCCAATCAAGATATTTCTTATTAACGAAGATTTTTTGGAATCTCCATACATGATCTCTCACTAAGTCTTTTCAATACTCCCAATCAGAAGAAAAAGTTAGTTTAGAAAACTCTAAAGTATTCCACCAGCACAGTTTTAGAAGCATAGAAATCTAATTCATGCATACCGTGTGGCCAATAACTGGAGAGTCATCAGCAAACCAAGTATCTTGTAGCTCAGTCTGGCAATGGGCAAAACAAGAATTGATGAATAACCCAGTTTGAGATTCCCCTGAGAAGCCTTTGATGTAGTTTAGCATTTGATTTCTGAAGTCTGATTCAGAGAAGAGATATATTATATTATATTTCAAAGAAATCAGATGATTGTAGATATGCATCAATTGCTATGCACAATACACAATTTCACATTAGTAGAGATCGAAGTGACCTTGGAAGAACAGAATTTGAGATGAGTTACAGTTTGCACGATTATGTTTACAATCATTCCAAGAGCCATGGGGATCTGCTGAAGAAGGGACCAAACTTTCTTGGACCTAAAGGAAAAAATAAGACAGGTTTATATTTAGTCCATATCATAAAGAATTCACTGCTAATCAGGTTGCCACGGGTACACACGGGGTAGTCATCGATAATCATATAGAATATATGATTCTTGCTTAGCTTACCCTATGGACTTTGGCTTAGGCATAAAATAAATTAACATTCCAAATTAATTAACTCAATGATGGTTGAATTCAATGTGCCTACATGGCCAAGGCTTTTAGTGTGGATTGGGTATTGGTAAAGTCAATTTTTTTTTTCCTGTACCAAAAACAGAGAAGTAGAAAAAATTCCTGATAGAACTAGAAACCTTTGAAACAGGAAAATCATAGACCACAAATTAGTTAAATAAGAAACTATAGCATCCATGCGATAACATTTTTTAGGACAAATAAAGAGGCACAAGCTTACAAACGTCTAATCAGGCACTTTATTAACATAAAACTAAAAGAGAAACAGTGTATCCGTTAATATCACCTGCCATGCATCATAAGCTGCATTGAGTAGAAACAATGGAGTCTCAACATGGTTGACCAAATTTTGAGGAAAAAAGCACTGCAAAAAGAAAATTTATGTTTAAAATTTGGAAGTTTTACAATTTCATTTCAAGTTATCAACAGCGTGCCATTTAAAATAAATAAATAAATAAAAAATACCGAAGTTGGGTCCAATTGGTTGAGACAACTTTTTGGCAGATTTTTTTGCACTTCCTACAGTTTCAACAACATCAATGTCATGTCATACTTATACATAGTTTCTGAAATTGATATAAAATAAGTAAAACCTGTAACAAGAAAGTTTATTGCAGGCTTGAACCAAATGACTCGAAAATTGAGCTCAAAATAACGTAACCAATATGCTATATTCAATTTCTTACACATTTTTTTACAACATCAAACACTACCTGTAACTTAACTACACCTCCAAACAGATTCCTCAATGTGCGGACCCCAGAAACATCAACCCTACATGATTGAACAGATAATCAATTATATCAAACTCTGCTGATGATGCGGGCTAGTGGTAGTAGTTTAAAACAAAACTTACGCATCTAGGAAAAGCCCTGCATCGCTCAAACATTTCACTTTGGTAGATGTAGGAAACAAGGTCCGGAACTCATCACAATGTATTATAGATGCTAAACCACCAGCAGAGCATCCAGACAAAAGAGCCTGATAAAAAGAATTAATTAGCATCCATGGATATTGAAGATTGATTAATAAATTGCGAAAAAAGGGACATGGTAAACCTGGTTGGCCTGCTTCATTCCCTTTGACATTAATTCTTCCATTGCAGCTTGCCAGATTTTTTGTCCTCGGAATTGAAGCTGTGCAGCCTGAAACAAACACATTCCGATATAACCATAAATTCAGAAAATGAAGAATACTTTCTCGTGCAACCAACTCAGAAAATATATTAGTATGTTATATATAGTCCATACCAAGAAAGATTCATAATATATATATACATACATACTCATATACATATATACATACATATATATATATAATTATTTCATCATGTTTTCAATCATTTTAGAAGACAAGATAGTTTCTGTTGAAATTTTAAATGTGTCCTTCCTGCCATAAGAAAAAGGTCTAAATTTGAAAAAAAGAAGAGAAGTTAGTATGTCTACTTTCTGTGATAAAAAGCAAGTATATTTTGACACTATGAAACATTGTGTCATAAAAGTTGCCTTCAAGAGATGCAAACATGGCATATATGAGTAGAAGAGTGGAGTAACACTAGGACCATAACATAACTTTAACTCTCCCACTCTCACAAAGAAACAAAATTCTGCTTCTTTGCCATTGATGTATCAGACAATACGCAAAATAAATAGCAAAACTCTGCTTACTTACTTCAAGTGACTGTCAATTGACTGAATGTACCAATAACTATACATATAAAAGGGGGAAAATATATACTATTATACTTTCATACTCTCACTAACCTCGTCTTGACTATCTCCACTGAAAGATGCCCCATCACAATACCGTACTTTAACTCTGTTCCAGTTAAAGAAATCTGTGCACACACGAAAATATCCGCAAAAATGAGAACACACAAGACCTGAGTAAGCATATCCTGTAATCTCAGAAGGAAATAATGCATGCATGTGTAAGGTAAAGAGAAAAACCAGGGTTTTCTTCAGCTTTATTGCTCAATATCCCTGTGAATGGTAGTTGCTTTTCCATGAATTTTGAGGAACCACGACGAGTAGTTTTTCTGAAGACACAACTTCTGATGGTATTACACCATCCTCCTCCCTAAGAAAGTCGAGTAGGCAAGTATTCAAAAGAGGTATACATTATAATAGAATTATGCCTTTAAATGGTCACAGTTGCATATTACAGATTTGAATTTTTTTAAGAAACTGCAAAATCTTTAAAATATTTTTAAATTTCTGATTGAAACTTTCTGTCGACACTTGGATATTCTGTTACATACCTCCAATTGAATGACCCAACTATTTGCCCCAGATCCAAATCCAGGATGAAAGTGATAACCAGGCAACGTTCCATCCAAACAAACTGGCAATTCAGGACAAAAACTATTATAAATCTTGAAAATGCATTTGAAGTGGACGGAGATATTTGAGCATATTTGGTTGCACTTGCGCGACATCTAAAATCACATTCTTCAAACATCAACTAACGTAGTTTTGGGTAAATGATCACATGTTTGATCTCATGCTGAAGAATCGATTTTTAATTCATGCAACTCTAGGTAATGTTTGCGTTCATTTTTTTAATAGAGTTCTAACATTAATTTGCTTTTAGAATAAAAATAACCAAAAATAAATCACTCCACTTATCAATTCCATCAGAATCAACTATGCAAAATCAACTTCGTTAAAAATTAATTTTGCAAACGCTCATCTAAACACACGCATTTGAGACAGTCTTTATAGACCATGAAATCAATTACGAGGACCTCAATTAACCTAAAAAGCATGCACAATATGTTAGAGCAAAAACATGCATAGTCAAGTTCAGAGACAGTAAGCTAATTAAAAAAATCGGCAAAAGCATTACCAGAAAGTGAAAAATGACAAAGAATGCATTTGGGGGCACAAAGGGAAAAATGCAATGCCAAGTTCAGAGGATACTGTTACAAAGTGGCTTTGATGGTGAAGCCAACATTCAACTCATTTCAGATAACGTAGCTTTAAGAAATCACGAGGCAAATTACAAATAACTTCACTCATTCAGAACTGAGAGAGAGAGAGAGAGAAAGAGATACCAGCTCCTTTGGAAGCAGCTCCCGGAATAAGAGTGAGAGGGACCAAGAGAGGATTCGCAGCCATTGAAGCGGCATCGTTTTGGTAGAAAAGCTCATGATCAGATCTAACGTTGATAGCCACAGAAACAAAGGTAAATGCTATTAGAAGAAGCACCTTCATTCTCATTTCTGAATCTACTCACTAAGTTAATCACTTCTCTTGTGATAATTATTCGTTTGTTTATATAGAACACAGAATCTGGGTTTTGGGTATTGGTTTATTCATTACTGCTGAAGTTATAAAGTAGGGTTTTTTTAATTAATTGTCGTGGATAAAACGGAATCAGACATTGTAGCTCGTAAGTCGCACCAACACTCTTCACTTCACCAAGGATACCTCTGTCGGTCCCTTTTTGTTTTTCTCTAATTATTTTTTCATGTGTCTTTTATCAATAAATAAAGTTTAACTGACACTTTAATAATAAAAAACAACTATTTAATAACTATATATTAGAATAAAATATTATATTATAATAAAATATATTTTTTTATATTAAGTGGATGATACTAAGTTCGAGGTATCATCATTTTCTCCTATTTTCAAGATAGTAACTGAAAAATAATTAAAGTATTAAATGTGCTTTAGTGATTGATGAATGTTACCTGCAAACATTTAAAAATATAGATGAATGTTACTGGTAATTATTTGATACATATATTTTTTTTTAGCAATGGTGTAATCTTCATGAATGTTGATGAATGCTTCACGTGGTCATTTCAAAATAATAAATATGTATTTAATAATTATTTTAAGTAACTATCAATATTTTGTTGTTGAGAAATGTAGTTGGTCTCTTTAATAAAATAATTTTTCCGGATTTTTTTTAACCACCTTTAATTATTTTGATATTTTAGTTTTGATATTAAAAATCCATTAAACTAATCTTTGAAAGCTATTAGAGTATTTTGATGACAGAGTCCTTAACTCATTCTTAATGAAAAAAATAATAGTTTTAGTAAGAAATGGTAGTTTAAAACATCTTTTATAATTAGAGTTATTATCTTAGTCTTGACTATGGATGATACTCATTATGTTACATCATTTTTAAGCAACTTATATTTTTATTTTTTTAAAATTACTTTGATGGATAGTTCTTATAACTCACTCATACTTTTATAAGCACTCTATATTGAAAATGCTCTGACATGAAAAATGAAAAAATAATAATTATTTAAGTTGTCGAAAGATGAAATAGTACTTATAAAAATTTGATAAAAATTTGATACGACTGGCTTACAACTTATGTGGCATTTCGGATATTATTTTTAGTGAAATAAGAATTGAGTGTATTATTTAAAAAAAAAAAAAACTAGCACCGGATATACTCTTAAATATTTCTCATTATGGGTTTTTCTAGATTCAACTAAGCATTTTAATTAAACATATCAATTACCATAGTTATTTTATTAAATTTTAATTTACCTTTTCCGAGTTCAATAGTTTTAAATCACTTTGTAACTTCTATTCTAGTAATTTTCAAAATATCATATTTTAACTAAGGTATGATTTTTTTTTTATCTCACTATTTGAACATTTTATAATATATAGATATATGCAAACTTTAAAAAAAAAGTGTTTTATTTAAAGATATTTTTCATCAAAAAAAGTTAAATATTTAATATAATGATTTTTAGGGGCATAAACCAACATTGAATATTAATAAATACATATTTTGGAAAAAAAATAAAAAACATTCTTAGATAACTTTTAATTGAAAAAACATTCTAAAAAACTATCATTGAATTAAAAGTTCACTTTGCATTTATTATATTTATAAAAAAAATGGTCAATTCAAAATTATGTTGTATTCATTTATACATCTTAAAATTAAAATTGATGTAATATATAAAGTAGTATATAATTTAGATATCATTTCATTAAATTTTTTATAAAATTTGATATGCACTAAATAACATATAGTTATAATTTAACCATCAAATTAATTAATGTTATTGTATCAATTTTTAATGTTTATGGAAGTTATATTATTGTCACTTGACATTATTTCATGCTATATTTAGTACAATACATGTGTCTGCGTGTAATATTAATTACACATTAAATTAAATTTGATAAATATAATAAATAATATTATTGCCTATATTAAATGCATACTTTAACTGCAAACTACATTTAATAAATATAATAAATAACATCATTGTGTGTATCAAAGATGTACATTAAATATTGCAATATTAATTAGATGTTATATTTATAGATATCAAAGTTAGTACGTTTTAATATTTACATAAATACTATCTTAATAAAGCATGTGTAATGTTAATTATATATAATAAAATAAATGACATTTGTATAAAATATATATTAGTAAAGTGTATACAATATTACTTATATATTGCATGTTTAATTAATAGAATTATATAAATAATTATATATTTCTTTATTTATTAATATATTAATAATAATTCATAAATAATTAATTATATACATTTCTTTTCTGTAAAATGCAGAGCTTAGTTATACTAGTAAATGTACATACTTAAGACTTACCAATTTTATATTTCAAAGACAAATTATTGTGATTTTCCTCGGGTATACTCTGCAATTTACAACTTTAAACTTTTATTTACGACAGAAACCAACTTTAAATTTTAAAAGCACTAATATTTCTATAAAAAATCATTTTCTGTGGTCCTATAACTATTTTTAAATCAAACACAAGACAGGTATTTTTGTTCATTAATTTTTGCAAGTAAAATCTCTTTGTTTAACTAGAACGGGTTATTGAAACTATTTTGCTGTTAATTGTATCAATGTGATAATTTGGGATTTCAGAGTTTGATGAAGGATTTTGGACCGAGATTGAGATCAAAATTGATTAATTTGCATACTCGGCCAAGATAAGAAGTTTGGTAGTCGAATTCACCTATGATTTTGCTTCTTTTACCCACCATTTTTGAGCTTGCACTCCCCTCACATTAATGAAAGGAATAAATACCTTCAAGGTTTATACTTAAAAAGTTTTTTCTTTTCTTTTCGCCCTAACTTTCTTGTTGCATTGTTGTTCAAATGTATTGTGATTGCGATTTTTTTTCGTTCACTTTGCTTGGTTATCCTTTTTTCTTTGATGGATGATTTAGGTTCAACTTTATATCAAAATTTAAATTTTGATATAAGGGAAAACTAACATTATCTTATGACTTTTAGAAAAACTTTTTTCAAATATATTTTCAAAAGAATAAGTTTTATCAATGTTTTCAAAATAAGCTTTTTAAAATAAATTTCTAAACTATGTTTTTGAAAAACTATTCTAGAAACTTATTTTAGGAAGACTCTTCTTGCTCTGAATTTTTTTTTCTTTTGTGTATGGTTGTGTTTTATTGGTAAATATTTTTTTTTTATTCACATATATGCAAATAAACATGTTGAAAAGCAGAGGAGGAGGTTTTCAAATCGATCTTGTGTATCCAACCGCATCTGTTAAATGAAGAAAGCGAGGTGATACAGGTAACATTGTTGAAGGTGACGTGGGTGAAGAAAATATTGTAGTTGAGATGGTCCATGTAGTGGAGAATTAAGCATATACATAAGTGATGACCATAGACAATTATGGAATAAAGTGATGAATTAATAATGTTGACATACATGCATTGAAATTAATGTGCTCTTTATTAGACTACAACTCTCAAATGGTGTTCATTGGCTATTGTGAGATCGTAGTGAGCTGAAATTGGTGTGTTGCGACAGAAAAATGAATAAGTTGAGAGCACCACATGAACAAATATAAGTTGTAGTTGAGTTATCAAATTTAGACGATCAAATTCATGTTAGCTACAACACTGCAAACAAATTATTGTAGAGAGGTGTCATCCATATACAATTTCTTTTCATCTACCTATTGGGACGTGTCAAATTTGTTGTTCTTGCTCATTGTTGGGCAATGTTATGCATACCCTATTTTAGATGCACTTGAGATTATGGAGTTGTTGGTTGAAGTGTTTCATATTGACTGTGTTGTTGTAGCTTCGAAAACTAGACAATCATGAGTAATCATGTGCAACTCAATTGATTGATAGAGATATATAAGAAAACATGCAGCAATAAAGAATGGATAGTTGTTACTAGAGTATATTTTCAAACCCAAAGAATACATTATGAACTATAAAAATCAGAATACAATTTTGTTTTCCAAACTTTAGAGTTTATAAGATAATTTTTTAACCAAAAAATACATTTTGAACCAATAAAATATCTTATGAACTCTACAAATTCTAGAGTTCGAAATTTTAGAATCCAGAAAAAGAGAAAGAGGAGCGTCAATTAAAAAAATGAAGAAAAGGGTAAATCTGTCATTTATTGTCTTCTATGGAGGTGCAGGAAGAAATTGCCAGGATCTTATCCTACGTCTGTGTTGTATTGCAAATAAAAAACACAAAATAGACCATAAAGGATTCTTACTATTCCCACTCCCCTTATTTACAAGCACCTTCTATTTTATAACTTTTGTCTTGTTCAAATACATTAATACGTTTTTGGTTATCTATATATATTGACAAATTCTTACAATTCAAAAACGATTTTTAAAGCATGAGATGAAATAAAAAATAACCGACAGTCTACAGCATTTTATTTGCGCAAAAAATGTTAATTAAGTACTTATTTAGTAAGTGTTTTTATGCGAAGTTATATTACATGTTTAACAATAAATTTTGTTACAAAAACTTACAAAGAGACATAATCATTTGTTTATATCAGCTGCTACAAATTTTGGTCGCCTAAGATTATCTTTTTTGTCAGTGCTCGGAGGAATAAAACGTGTGGTTCAATCAGTGGCTAAGCTCGATACATAAAACACAGTGAATGGGATATTACCTAAGCCTCTTATTCCTTCTAAGTGGGATAAATTCCAAAAGGAAACTTATTGATGTTGTCATGAACTTCAATTTTAAATAATATCTGTGTTACTAATTTGCTTTTAAATATTTCATTTAATCAAGAGTGGTTAGACACTATTATAAATTCTCATATTTAGTATGTTGATATAAGTTTAAACTAGATCTAACACAAGTTTGAATTTTCATTAAGTAGTATTTGTTCTGTGTGATCATCATAACTGTCCATAAAGAAAAGTGCATACAAAAAGTAAGAAAAAAAAATGAAAAATTCTATTAATTTGGAGAATTCCCCAGGGGTTTTGGTATCTGATTTGGTTGCAAAGGGCATAAAGTAAAAAACAATTTGACGTTAATATGCTTGATTAGAGTTACAGAAAACAACGTTGATGCTTATAATATTCCTCTTAAAAAGGAATAAACCTCATCTTCACCACCCATCTCTATATCCAAAGAAGCAAAAGATTATCCTATTCATATGACAAATTTATATGTATATATGGAGAAGATTGATTCCTGCCCAATTGTGCTTTTGTTGAAGTGGAGTTTAGAGATAGCAATACATGGGCCACAAGCATTTATCATAATTAAATAATACCAAATCCTTCGTTCAAAAAGTTGTGGAGTTGATGAATGAAGAATAAAGTTACAAGTGGTGCAAAAAAATCCATCTTCTCCACCTCAGATTTCACCCATTCATGCGTCACCTCGCACATTCTACAAATTCATGCACGCACACTCTCATATAAATACATTCACGTGATTCTGCTACTACTTAATTCCTCCTGCTACACTCAAACACACCACACCACAAGTGTTGTTTCGTTTCTTTGCGAATTATTGTACTTTCTTTTTCTCTTCTCTAATTAGTATATTGTCCTTCATCATCCATTGCGTAGCCTTCATAATTATTTTTCCATTAGTGACTTTATGCTGTTCACATTGATGATTCATGTTTGATGTATCAGTATCACACCACATTAAATAACTCACTGAGCTCCTTGTTTTTATACTAGGTGGAACCTTATATATACTGAGCTAGAATTTGGAAGTTTGGTTCATACATACCTCTATACTCTCTTCATCTTCTTCATTGGTTCACCAAGTAAGTCTTCAACACATATACACTAACACCTTTGTTAACCTTGCTCTGAAACTTGTTTGTTTTGTAATATAGTAGTATTTCTGTTTCATTTACCTTTGTGATCTCGCTCAAACTGAAACCATTAAGTTACCGAAAGTGATGATACTTGCATTTCAAATTTAAATGGCAAAAGGCAAATATGATGATATTAACGTGTTTGGATCCATGTCCCATATATGGTTTTTCATGTTTACTGAGATGTTGACAGTCACAGCTTCTGCATCCCATACTTAATTTCTTACTTCTCAATGGATTTCCACACATATTATGGTTTACTGAACAGGGTTTTTGTGAACATTGGAATTAACAAACATGTTGCATGTTGATGCAGATTAGAATTTGTGTAAGATGGATACTTCTTGCGGGATTGCTGGAATCAAGTATGATTGCTTGCTTTTCGGTATGAATGATGCCACTCTATCAGTGCACTCTTACATGTTTCCCAAGTTCTACACTTTTGGTTCAAGAGTTACGAAACTGCGCGTGAATTTTCTATTTTTCTGCGCAAGTTTTGTAAGCTCTGCAAACATTATGATGGCAATGATATAATCAAACAAGGAGTAGGGACTACAAAGTGTAGAATGATAATTCAAGTTTTGGATGAATTTTATTTGATTTTGAGAGAAAAAGAGAGAAGGGAAAATTAATTACAACGGATAGTGACAATTTTTTTTCTCCTACATAAATTGGAAATAACAACTTAAAAAAGAGGAGTTTTGGAGAGACAATGAAGCTATTATTTCCTTCTTTTTTTCTCATGTCTTCCCCATTCAACTGAACTGAGCCATTGGAAACGTGTTCTGTTAGAATTTTTTAGGAAAACGGGGACTGTTATTTATTTATGGCTCCACCTTTTTCCACAGATATGGACGATACTCTCTATCCATTGAGCTCAGGTCTCAATTTGGCATGTCGGAAGAACATAGAAGGTACAAACACTAACCATGAAAACTACAATATCTCTAGTGTTAAGATAATATGCAAAACATGTCCTTTGGTTAAACTAATCTTGTTTACAGAGTACATGTTAAAACACTTGCATATGGACGAAAGTAAAGTACCAAAGATTTGCCTGGACTTCTACAAGGAATATGGGACAACTATGGCAGGACTAAAGGTAGAGAAATATCGCCATTTTTCACGATTTCCTCTTCATCGTTCTTCCCTTACGAGAATACCAATTTCAGGCTTTTGGTTATGAGTTTGATGATGATGAATTTCATGCCTACGTGCATGGAAGACTACCATACGGGAACCTGAAGCCAGATCCAGTGTTAAGGAACCTTCTGCTTTCCATGCCTCAGCGTAAAATTGTATGTAAATATTTTATGTTAGTTTGTTCAGCGGAGAGCATTCCATATAATTCTAAGACTATAAAATGGCCATCTCAGGTATTCACTAATGCAGATGAAGCACATGCACACCAAGTGCTCAACAGATTGGGCTTGGTAGAATGTTTTGACAGTATCATATGCTTTGAAACGCTTAATCCCCCTAATCACGCAAATGTAACAACTGATAATCGCGTGCTAGCATGGAGTAACTCGTTGAACAAAGAATACTGTAACCAGGTAGAGAGTGAATGTTTCAACTCCAAGACACAAATCCTCTGCAAACCCTCTGTTGAAGCCATTGAAGCCGCCATTCACATTGCTAATGTAGATCCAAGGAAAACGGTACAATCAATTACATGTGTTTTGTTGCATATAATGTAGAAATGGGCGTGCATGGAAATTATGCCTGTGTGTTTATTTATATATTTTGGCCGTCTAGTCTTGGAATCAACTTACTATACCGTCTTTGTTCCCTCTTCCACCCTATGCAGTTGTTCTTTGATGACAGTGCTAGAAACATTGCAAGTGGGAAAGCTGCTGGACTTAACACGGTTATTGTAAGCTATAATTTACTATTCATGAATCCTCTCGGGAAATTTTAGAAATTGAATAGCTATATGATTTATGTACACATCTAACTCAAGTTAACATCTTGGCGGCAGGTGGGACGCTCAGATTTGGTGCCGGGAGCTGACCATGCACTGAACAGCATTCATAACATCAAAGAAGCGTTACCCGAGATATGGGAGGTTGAGGGAGACCAACAGCAAATTATCCAATCTCAAGCAGTTGAAACCATGGTCCTTGCATAGATTTTCCTTTGAACAAGCAAATTTTTACAACCGAGCAATCTCCCAACCATGATGCATAGCAGTTGGCTCCCCACAAACAGTGATGCTTAAAAATGTAAATCATGTTGTTGGGAGCATGTAAACGCAAATAACAAAGCATAAAGAAATGAAAAAGAGAATATTATTGTTCTAAAGATTAAGCACGAGTCTTTGTCATACAAAATATGGGTAATTAGGCACCGACTAATGACAATCCAAACCCATTAACATGACTAGTAAGGGGCAATCGGAACATTGGAAAATGAACTGAAAATCAAAAGAAAAGTAATGTACTTCCGGGTAAGGATCAACCATCTATAGGAAGTTCTCCGCAATTAACAATTCTGCAAGGCTTCCGAGGGACATCTAACCTACTCGTTTCCTGGGATTCAAGTGTTCTCACAACATCCATTCCATCAATGACATGTCCAAAAACAACGTGACGATTGTCTAGCCATGGAGTCTGCATAAAAAAATCAAGACACTTCATATTTTACAGAAGTAAAAAATTTAAAGATTCATATATTTTAGTTAAATAATTGAGCACTGAATATGATAAATAACATCCACAGCAAAATGGTCCAAATCTGTGAAGAAAACATCTTAGATCTGGAAACAGACTTGATAAATACATTCCCTGGTGACTAGTGAGTGAGGGTTTTACAATAAATAACCAGTCAGTGGATATTGAGGTTAGGCTTGATTAGAATTTTGAGCTTACTTTCATTGAGGTTTATCTATTAGTAACTTATAAAAATCAGGAAGGGCAGTAATTGTTTCTCACCTTTACAGTGCAAATGAAAAATTGACTACCATTGGTATTAGGACCAGCATTTGCCATGCTTAGAATTCCAGGACCAGTATGCTTCACTGTAAGAAAGCATTGAAACTAGAAACGTAAGAAGATTGATTAAACTATTTTAAATTGGAAAAGTAGCTTAAACTGAATTTGGAAGACCAATCAGGCAATCACTATTAAAAATTTATTATTAAATATTACTATACAGCCAGAAAAAGAGAGACATACAGGAAAAACTCTCATCTTTAAAACTAGGACCGTAGATACTAATTCCACCAGTTCCCTGCAGCCAATTAAAGCAAATTCTGAGCTAGAATAAACTTCAGTAGCCTCATTGATGCATATACATGGCATGTCAGTGTGAAAGGAAATGCTCTCATCACTACATATATGCAGGCATACAAATAAATATAATAGAGCTCACATTTCCTTCCGTAAAGTCTCCTCCTTGAATCATGAAATCTTTGATTATACGATGGAAGGAGCTTCCTTTGTAACCATACCCTTTCTCACCTGTTAAAAAATTATTCAGCTTGGTATATAAAATTCAATGTTCCACAATCCATTTCAGAGTAAATCCAACGGCAACAAGAAAAATGTTGCAGAAAAACTTAATTGCTTGCCTGTGCACAAAGCACGGAAATTTTCAGCTGTTTTGGGAACATCCTCTCCAAATAGGCCCAAAACAATCCTGCCCAAAGCCTCACCCCCAGCTTCTACGTCAAAGAAACACTTGGTTGTCACCTTGGCTTGAAGCTCTAAAGCCTAAAGGTAACAAAACCATGTAAAAAAATCATGTTAATCACAGCAGAAGAGATTATTGAGCCTTGACAAGACTTTTTCACATTAAACCATTGAATATGATTCCAAACATGGCGTCGTAAATATTAGCAATCACAAATCCAAATACTGAATAATTCTTCATCAACAAGTGGTCTAAATTTTAAGAAAATATTTTCTCCTTCTATTTTCTACTTTTGATAATTACAAAAAATACCACCTTGTTTTGTTTTCACTTGGTTTCTTATTTTAAAAAAATTGTATAAGTGTGAAAATGATGTTCTTCTCAACTCCTGTAATGATGCCCAGTGGAACAAAGAGTAAAACTTAGAGATCCTGAAGGTCTTATCCTTTAGCTTCTCCACTGTCTTGTAATAATACTAGTAACTATTTCACAAACCATAAATTTCAGATGAGAAACTTACATTGTCTGTGGCGTTGACACATGTCATACTCCTATATCTAATTGACTTTGCTTCAGATTGTTGCCTCACAGGAAACCTCATGGCATAGTGTGACCTAGATGCCAACGTTTTACCGTAACCAAGCTGTGACCCTGTACCGCAACAGACCACACGTGGCCTTTGAATCTTAGACACATCTCGGCTACAATTACCCTGAAAAAATGGTGGCAAACTTCTATCATTATTATCAGTTGACACCACCTTTGCAATCCGAAACTCCTAATGGAAAAAGGTGTGAAAAATCAAGTCTTTCATACATTATATCGAATAAAAGCGATTTGGGTGGTTCCAAAAGGGAAAGTCAAAACAGTGCACTTAACAGTAATGCCTTCTTAATAATTGTAAGTATTGGAGGATGAAGAGAAAGAGAAAGAAAGCAGAAACCTGAAGACGAGGAAGTGAGTTCTGACAATGAACAAATTGAGCTGATAATGAAGACGCCATACTCACTAGAACCTTCCCTTGTTGTGCTGTGCGGTGTTGATATTGGAGAACCAGACCCAAAGAGATAAAAGGGTTACAACTATGTGCACTTTTTATATGTAAAAGAAAAAACACATAGTACTTATAGTTTTATATTTTAATGTATTTTTTATTTTAAAAAATAACCTTTTGTCAATTACATTAATTATCTTTTATTTATTTAATGGTTTACATATATATATATATATAGATGCACTTATTTAATTTAATATGTTTTGCATTTTAATATCAAATAAAAATAGGGGGAAAACTCTAATAAAACAAATAATAGGCAAGCTGTCTTCAGATTATTTTAGTGAACAAATCTAAAGATATTAAGGGATTACTAGAAATAAGAGTATAACATTAATTTTTATTTTTATTTTTGTTTAATGAAATGGGACGATAAAATGAAGGAGGTTTTGGTGTTTATGATTAATGGTCAATCGTGTTAGGTTAGAATATTTTTCTGACTATATAAGAATTTCAGTATTATTATATAGTATTTTACACACAAAAATGTTGCTAGTTATCTATACAATTATGACACTTTGATTTTTATTAATTATATAAGATATGAGATGAATAGAAAGTATAAGTATTGTTTTGATTGGTAGTGCTGGTCCTACCAGGAACTTGACTCACATTGATTTCTCAGTCACCATCTGTGAATTTAAAATGTAAGGTTGATTAATGGAGAAGAGAGAAATGCGTAATGTTTGTTCTCTTTTTCACAAAGTTGTTGCTGATTTTTCTTCGGCTTCTTCTTCATTGTCCCCTAAGTTTTTTTTTCCTGTATCCCACAATTTTTTAAATCTCAAAACTGGTTTTATTTGAAAAAGGCACTGTAATTACCGGAAATTGAAATCTGGGAGTGTGTAACGGATTCATCAATCTGAAACTGAATCATTTTTTTTGTCTGGATGAAGAGGTGTTCTGGAAGCAAATTTTGCATATATTATTGTTTTCTGAATTGTTGAATCTGGAAGCCTAATTCTGTTACGGATTGGTGTATCTGGAATGTTTTTTTTTTAATTATGGATTTTTGAATCTGAAATGCATACTTTTGTTACATATTGGTAGATCCGGAATACTTTTTTTTGAACGATGGATTTTTAAATGTGAAATGCATATTTTGAATTACGGATTGGTGCATCTGAAATTTTACCAAAAATGCAAATCTGAAAATTTTCCGGATTCCGTACTCCAGAATGCAAAATAATAAATACATTTTTAAGTGCATTTTAGGATTTTTAAAAAATAATAAAGAAATTTTAGTCTTTGCATAACATTGTCGGGTGCAAGAAAAAAAATGTGGGGTGCATGAAGAAACTGCCCTCTTCTTTTAGTGGTCCATTCTAAGATAGTTTCATTTTTGGGCTTTCACCCAAAAGTGGGAATTTCAGCCCATAAAATGGGCCAGGCTTTGAATGCAAACAATGTTTTTTTACAGCTCCAAAAGAAATAACTCCTTCGCCGCTTCTTTCTGTGTAACTTCTATAAAAAAAAATTATTTCAAAAATATATTTATGTAAAAAAATTAAAATATATAAAATTTATGATGTGGCATAGTTTATATTTTGGATTAAATAATCTAATCTGAAATCTTGAAATTCAGAATAATTTTTCTAAAAATATATTTTGGATTACATAATTCAAAAACTATTTTTAGATTTAATATAAGATTTTGAATTTTATAAATTTGGATAATATTTCTAAATTTGAAAGTGTACTGGTATGGACCAAAAGGTCAATACCAAGTTCGGCTTCCACAGTCGGGCCGACTGAATGATACACGTTCGTGCAAGTCGATCGATACCTTCGGTCCATTAATGCTCAAATCAAGGATCAGTAAAACTAAACCATCATTAAGAATTAGGTAATACACATCAAAGTACAATCCACATCAATAATTCAGCCCAACAAGGTAAGCTCATTAAAATAATATAAATAACGCACATTCCAAGAAGTAGGTACGTCATTAATTATTGTACTTTGACACATGAGTGTCGAACACCCCTTGTTAACTTGAGCATCAGAGTGTCTTTTGCAAATACCTTCATTCGACATTTCTCAAGAGATCAAGTGATCAAGCAACCGAGACCCAAAGAAGTAGTAGGAAGACTGAAGGAGTAAACTGAAGTATAGGTCAACCGCCTGATAGAAAGAAAAAACGAAACTGCTCAATAGTTCTCTAGGTTTCATCTCCCTAACAAGAAAAAAAAATATCTTTTAAATTATATAATTCATAATATTTTTGAAAAACAAAATAACTAATAAAAAAACAGTGGAGGTTCTTGTAGATACTGTGATGATATAAAGTAGTAGAAGAAAGAAAGTGAAAAAGGTGTGTGAGATTTTAAAGCTTAATTTATTTTTTTATTGAAGAAAAAAAATTATTTTATTTAATATGTGTTGATGTAAGAATGTATGAAGTTGCAGAAAGATCCAACCTCACTCCTTCCAAAAAAATGTGTCTAACCTAGGATCACACCCTTCTTTTACATGGTTAATGCCGTGACTGGTGATAGGAATTAGTTATCATCATACTTAACTAATTATTTGGATTAAGCCTAATAAAAGACTAATGTATTAGGGAAAATACCTTTTAAGAAAGTCGAGGGTAAAAAAATTACAAGTAACGATATATGAACAATTATATAGATTACAATTAAAAAAAATAACTTTTATTTAAATGCAATAATTTTAAATTTATATTAATCAAATTATAATTATAACTCGTGACGTTTCAATTTCATTTTTCAATTATTAAATTAACATTTTCTACAAATTATTCAACAACCAATTAACGCTTACACAGTTGATATTCCCAATATCTTTTTTTTTTGTATTTTAAAGGTTTTTAATAAAGTGAATGAGAATAAAGGGTTTGTTGGGTGTATTAAAAACGTCTTCCTCACACGTAACAGAGCATCCATTACATGTCATGTCTCGCATAAAACAAATAAATGAAACTTGAAACCTGGTTTGATCAGTGACGTACATTGTTCATCCAACAGCTTTAATGTATTCGTTGAGACTTTAAAATAACTAACACACGTTTCTCGGAAAAATATTTATTGTAAACTTAAAAGTCGTATCAATAAAAAATCAAGGTCCTACAGTTTTTAAGAAAATGTTTCTTAAAATTTGACTAAAAAATTATAAAAAAATGAAACCAAATGCACTTGAGACAGAATGTACGACAACACAGTTCACAATTTTGGCTAGAGTTGAGTATTGAGGTTAAGATTTAATTAGTGACATAGCTTCGATCTTACTCAAATTGTAACTTTGAAATAGTTATTACCGTGTTGGTCTTACCTTCAACACAAATTGTAAAAGTTTAAGACCGTTTATATTTTGAGAAAACATTTGCTACTTTAATTTTTATAATAAATTAACAAGACTTGCAATATTTTTGTTTAATCAATGATCTCAAAAGTTGTTTAAAAATATGTAACACGATAAATAAAGTGAGTCTATATAGTATTTCAAATTGGTTGTATAAATGTTGACGTTTGATTAGTCTGGTGACTCCTTTGACTCTCACTTCCAAGTCTCATTCTTTAATTGTTAGTTCTCGGTCGGGGTTGATTTGAAAATGATACTCCGACGATTAAGTAAGTACTCGGTATACGAAGTGCATACTAAAAACTGATTAAAAACGTAATTTACACATATGAAAGTATGAATTTATAGTGTTTAGTCATGGGTTTGGGTCAAACCTATCATATATCAGTGTTAGTTTTATTCTAATAAGGTTCTTTGATTTATCGGAGTGTTAACGGATTTGGTGGAATGTAGGAGTTCTTGAAACTGTCTTAAATATTATTTATTGTATATGTTTTAAGTGTATCTTAGACCAATGTGACATGACTTATCTTATGTCGACAGATACAAAATAAAAGTAATACAATTAACCGACTACCAGCTTTTTGATATTAACGATAACAACTTATAAATAGAAAAAAAAATATTTATTCAAACTTATTTCAAAATAACTATTGTCTCTCAAAAGCTTTTTTTTCTTTGTGTTTTTTTCACTATTTTATAAAAATGTAAAAATTTATTCAACATTTTTAATATTAAAGTGAAAAACTTATAAATAAATAAAAGATAGTTATTCAAACTTCTTTCAAAATAACTGTTGTCTCTCTAAAGCTTTTTTTTTTCTTTTTGTTTTTTTTACTATTTTATAAAAATGTAAAAATTTATTTAACATTTTGAAGATTGGAGTATGTCATAAGAATCACAGTAAAAATAAAAACAAGTTTATTTGATCAGTTTATTCTTTAAAGATCAACTTTCATGTGAAATATGTAGAGTTTGAACTTTTGATTTAGTGTTAAGTAAACTAAAGAAGCAAGGGAGACTACTTAGTTTTAAATAGTAGTTTATGTTAGATGATTTGGATGTGAATGTGAGGTGACATGGTCACACTCATTCAAATTTCTTAGAAATTTTGTGTGTTGATTTTATTTGAGCTTGAAATTTTGTGTGTTGATTTTATTTGAGCTTGAAATGTATTTGTTGGTTTTTAAACGTGGATGAAATATGATTGAAATATGTGTGTATATGATTGAATTTATATATGTATAAGTTTCTCTTTTAAAATTATAACTTACCCTATTTTTTTATCAAATAGGACCTGTGTTACAGAAATAGAAAGAATATTGTAGATGGAAAAACTCAATAAGTTAAAAAGTGAGAAAAAAAAATAAAAAATATATATATATATATATATATATATATATATATATATATATATATATATTTGGAAGTCATATATTAGATAATACAAGTGTAACAAGAGATATGTTACAATTAGACTCTTTAAATTCTCTATGTTAATTTAATCTATTATTAGTGTTATTTTAATCTATTATTGGTGATAACATTTATTACTTAGTCACTTGAAATCACTGCCTTTAATAAGTGTAGGCAACTTGTTTTATCACATCACATTAATGTGACAACCATAAAAGAAACTACACCATCAATCCGTAACATAGCTGTTTACTTAGTTCCTTAATTAATTTTTGGTTTTGTACTCTCGTTACTTTTCCTCTTCACCTCATTATTTTCCACAGAACATCGACCTTGTTAAAGTAAATTTGTATTAACCCCAATGATGCAAAATATGATGAGACCTGGTATTTGTAAGATGCTTAAAAGAGAAGGTTGCAGTAAGTATAATGCATTTTGTTAGTTAGCAGAAAGAAAGGTATCGTTGAAAAAAATATTCTTAATAGCGTAAAACGTGATATGGCGAAACCTGAAGTCAGCGGATGTTTTATAATAATAGTTAAAAGGTTTGAAATGATAGGCACTGAGTTTGGGTCATCCATCGTCACTGCACACTGCATAGTGGGTTTGGTTACTACTTATTGTGGAGAAGTTGGTGCCTATGCTCTTCGGGAATCACTTTTCCCTCACTTTTTTTTTTTATCTAATTCTTCCTACTATTCTTTTTCTTTCCAATAATACTAATATTTATTTTCAAATAATTATAAAATAAATTACTTACTTAATGTATCGGTTGGGATCGGATAGTTTCGGAATATCTCGATATCTGATACTGACATACATGTTTAAATGCTTTACGATAAAAACATGACTAATAAGCTAAATCATACGAAAAATTAGGTAATACACTCTTAAGTATGATCTGTATGTTCGATTCAATAATAACATAGTTATCATCATAATCGTATAAATAGACACAACAATCAAGATAAATATACGTCACTACTACATTTTTATTATATCAAATACTTTAAAGTTGAAATACTTTTTATAAATATTCTCTCTAGAAAGCAAAGAACGGAGAAAAAAAAGCATAATCAAACAAAAAGTGTTACGTCCCTTTATACAAGAACATTTAATAATTTAAAAACAAAAATTATCCTCAAACTTGTGAACAAAAGTTATCCCAAAATTGTGAGTTGAAAACATGCAAAAGCAAAAGGTTTACATGGTTATTACAAGTTTGCAAGTTGAAGACTTTTTCAGAAGACTTTGTTTTCACCTTATACGTGAGACAAAAATGTAGCCCCAACATTGGGGCCTTACAATTAATGAGGAACAGTGGCAGGGTAAACAATTTAAACAACTTACGTGACTAATGCATTCTCAACAATATGAAGCCACAAGTCAAAGAAATAGAAAATTAGAGTATCATTGAATTTTCTTTTCAAACTTTTTCGGATTGATCGGTCCTTGTCTATAATTAGGAAACTATTTTCCAATTATGTCAAACATTGAAAAATACCTCACCTACACGTTTATTTTCACTTCAAGTTTACTGATTTTTTAAAAAGATGTATTTAGCTTATTAGATATTTATAAATGTGTAGAATAAATGATTTATTTGATGAATATTGTACAAATAATAATAAGTGTTTGAAAGAATATGAGAAAAGAAAAGCGATGTTAAAAAATTATTGGGTATGTCCCACTGGATTCCACCCATCCAATTTCATTGATGAGAGTGATGATGGGGCATAGCTAATTTATTGACTTCAACGGCACCAAAAACTAGCAATCATTCGGACCAAAATATGTACACTATTATATAAGCTATTCCATCAAAATTATTTATATATAAAGTGGTGATACATGTACCAATAATTTGTAATATTTTTTTATTTAAAGTTTGTATTTAATTTACCTCCCAAACCCAATGAAAGAGACCCTCCATGTTTGCTTCTTATTTCTTCATAGTCAAACCAAATATCTATTCCTACTACTACCAAGGATTAAAGTTACATTTTTTTTTATCATATATAGTTTTAACAAATTATGTTATATGTTTAATCACAGAGTATTTATGGATGAAAAAATATTTTTTACCAAACTCAAGTGTATTTTTTTTTTATTAAATTAGTGATTTTCTCAACAACTAATTTACGCACTCTTTCATAAAAATATATAAGTTGTATCAAATTCATATATGTACATGTGTGGATGACGAGGACAAAGTAATATTGATCAACTCGATACACAATCTTCTGTAGTGCTAGTAATTATTGAATTTTTTAAAGTATTTCTCTCTCGCGCGCGTTCCGTCGGTCGGCGGGATACTTGAGATTGCACTCCGACGCTCAAGTCAGTACTAGTGATTAGTCTGTTCTTTTGGATAGTAAAAACATATATTTTTTCCCTTTCTGAAGTCCCTCTTATAGATTGACTTGGGTCTTCACACTCGCGTGAGCGAGATAACCGATTGCCAAGACATGTGTAATGGTTTTTAGGTCATGTGTAGTGGCTTCTTGATATTAAGAAAGTGTGTTTCGACGTGCCTTTGACTTATTCAACTTAGTTGTAACTACTTTCTTATAACATATTTATTATCTTATACTATTAATTCATACCTTTGATTGTCCGGTCCGGTATAATATAATTTAAAAGAAAAAATATATTATAAAAAATATATATTTATTTTTTAATTGCTCTTAAAAATATAAATGACTATTTTACATTATTAGTAGTCATCCTCGCATATTGAAGAGAGAGTTGAAGTAATTATATAAAATGTGAGTTGTTACCCATGCATCTAGAAATAAAATATATTATAGACTTAGTTAATTTTATAATGAATGTGTATACACTTTTTTTTTATATTATTATCCAACCATAAATTATGAATATAAGAAATCTATCATTATTTAAAATCACATTAAGAAACTATTTCATCTACTGATAATGATTTTTTTTATGCTGTATATACTTGTCTATTTGACTAAGCACTTATTAGTAAAAACTCTCCTTTTATATTTTATACATGTTTAATTATTATACATGCTTAATTAAACTCGGAGTTACTCGTAAACTTAATTATTTTTTATCAAACAAATTTATTTTATTAAGTGTTCAATTTTTTTTTGTATTTTTTTAATTAAGTACTTATTATTTGTTTCTATCGTCAACTTGATTATTATAGTTGTTATAATGTATTGTCATTGTTTACAAATCTTTATATAAAAAATATAAAACAAAGTATCTCTCAAATATTTAGTATTTTCAATTGATTTTTCGTTAAAAAAATTTATTCCTTTAAATGTTTAATTTTTTTATTTTATTTTTTAATTAATTATTTCTCATCAATATAAATAAGGTGAGCCATTTAACATTACAGACTTGGATAATTCAATAATTAATTTCAGAAATTTTAATTATTTCTACCGCATAATATTATTTTTTGTAGTTTGAATTTACAAAATCAAATAGTCATATCAATTCACTTTGACAATAATAAAAGTAACAGAGAAACTCAATCGAAAACTATAATTTTTTTTTTTACATTTAATCAAATAATATTTTTAATAGAATTTAAATTAAAAATACTTGTAATAATAAAACATTTAAAATTTAATTATATATTTTTATTTTCTTTGTGAAAACACGTAAATAAGGATATATATATAAGATAAAAATTATATTATTTTGATAAATAATAAGAACTCAATTAAAAAATATAAAAGTTTAGATATTCAATAATATAATAAATATTTTAAACAAAGTGACTTAGAAATATTAAAATTTCTTATAAACTTAATTATATTTAAGTCGTCAAGTTTTTTTATTGATATTTTTTACACTCATTGCAAATAACCATTAATATTTTTTTTTCTAGGTTTAGTATTTCCTGTATAAAAAAAATAAAAATATTTTAGTTAATAAAATTAGTATATACCACTATTAACGTATTCGTTAAAAAATCATATTTGTCATACATTCATACATGGCAACATCAATATTTGTGATTGGATAATTTTATTATAATTTTTTATACTCTCAATATACGCATTATTTGCTAAAAAATGAATTGCTTTAACATTATTAATGTTAAAATTTTGTAAGTGAACAGAAATAGTTAGTGGATCCTTTATTATATTTATTATACTGTTTATGTTAAATTTCACAACAATTAAAAATGTTAACTTTTTTATTATTATAGATACGCGGGCGGTGTGTGTGTATATATATATATATATATATATATATATATATATATATATATATATATATATATATATATATATATATATATATATATATATATATATATGTTTTTTTTTTTATTTTATAAAAAATATAAAAATATATATATAT
>Ga0123342_1002037_pt1 | contig 33884 bp, 13 predicted proteins | sample Turbeawhitnodule_FD_89960 | JGI IMG/M metagenome (GOLD analysis project Ga0123342, IMG submission 89960) | Root nodule microbial communities of legume samples collected from Mexico - Turtle bean Mexico white nodule | ecosystem: Host-associated > Plants > Roots > Nodule | place: Mexico: Nepantla... | reverse complement strand
TGAAATAGAAACCAATTTTTAGAGACCAAAATAATTAGTTACAATAGGAACTAAAATAGAGACCATTTTAGAAACTAAAAAAAAAATTGGTTTCTAAATTAGTTTCTATTATTTTCTATTATTGTTAAATAGTTTATAAATTGATATCTAATTAGCAACTAAGGTTTTAACTACCAATTATTTAGTTTCTAAATTTAGTAGCAAAAACTTTGGTTGCTAATTAGATACCAATTTAGAAAATATTTAACAATAATAGAAAATAATAGAAACTAATTTAGAAACCAAAATTCTTTTTAGTTTCTAAAATGGTCTCTAATTTAGTTACTATTGCAACTAATTATTTTGGTTTCTACAAATTAGTTTCTATTTCATGATTTTCTTGTAGTGTTGATAATTGATGTTTTGTGCACCTAGCATCAAGGACACATGTTAATCAAAGGTTTAGTGAATTCAAGATATAACACATTAAATTTTGGTAAAACTTCTATATCATAATTTTAAAATTTATTGGAAAACACCTTATATCTAATAATCACATTTGTAACTATATAGATTCATATAAAATATGATGTTAGAAGTGTAATGCAAAACAATGATGTTAGGAGAGTGTGATTATAATTAATGAGAATATTAACATATATTAATTTAGATTTAATATAATTAATATATGTATATAGTTAATATCATATAATGGTTAAATCGGGTGCCTTAGATAAATCATATTTTGTAAAGACTAATTTGCCTCAACTTAAGTTAATTATTTTAAAAAGAATATTGATCTTACTTTTGTAGAAATTTAGTTTTAAGCGAAATATAAATAAATAAATGTATTTTTAAGGAGAACCAAATATACAAAAAAAAATTGTAAACTCAGTTTGAAAACATCCAAATCAAAAATCAAATCATGCCCTTAATTAGTTAGTAATGTTCTTAGTAATGAGAAAATTTTGTTAACTAATAATTTATAAATACTCTTATAAGTTTTTTTCAATAAAATACTATGAGTTCTGAAAGTATATAGTATTATTATGACATCTGAAAATAAGAAAATTAAATTTTAATTTATCAAATATTTTAATTAAAAAATGTCACTTCTTTTATTTTTTCTTCTTATTCATAAAAATTAAATAGGATAATTTTTATTTATTTAAAAAATAGGTACAATGCAGAGATTGCAATCATCATAAAGGTGAAGAAAGAACACAGTACGGTAATCGTGCTCTATTTTTTAGATTGCGTTATATCCGTTGATGTGTCACCGTCAGAATAAAATTTAAAAGTTTAATTCCTTTTTCTTGAAAAAATAATAATTTCGTATAATGTTGCATAATGTAAAACAGCTGGAATTTATATTTGGTCATTTATTTACAAATTAGTTATTAATAAAAAAAAAAGTAAACTGGTCAATACTGTGTATAAAATAAAGAATGGTTGGAAAATACAATTTATCTGAATTGATTTTAAATGACTTTTAAAAATTTAAAATTAAAGTTTTCTAAAATTATCGTTAATAAAAAAATCAATTATAACCGCCAATGAATATAAGAATAATATTATGTTACTTTATCAATCCAAAAATTATTTTAAAAATATTTTAATTAATTACTATTAAACTTTAAGCGAATTATTTCTGAAAGGTTAGATTTTTTTCCTATTATTTTTTTCCTATAATAATTCATTATTTGCAAAACATGTGAAGGTATTTTTTACCAATATAATCAATTATTTTCTAACATAATAATTTATTATGGTAAAAAAACATAAACTATTTTTTAATGATTTTTTTTAAAATTATTTTAAAAATAATTAATATTTTATATTTTGATTATACTATATAATAAGCAATTGGCACATCATATTTTGTCACACTTTGCTAAAAAAAGTATTTAATTTAAAAGTATTAAAAAATTAAATATGTAATTAAAAAAATAATTCACCAGTGTAAAAAATGTTCATAGATATTTAGTTTGATAATTTTTTCAATTATATTAAATTAAAAATCTAGAAAATATTATATTCACAGTGTTTTGGCTGTCGAGTTGTTTAACATTATAAATATTATTAAATAAATTAAAAAAATAGTTTTACTAGTTTATGATTTGAATATGAATATTTATTGTTATTATTAATATTTTTTATGTTTTGTAATAGATAGAATATTTGTGAAAAAATTAAATATAAAATTTCTCAAAAGGTATTAAATAAACTTTTTAATTTAAATTTTATTCATAGTAATTTAAAGTGTTATATCGATTTTAATTAACTAATCACAGTATTTTAATAGTGTCCATGCTATTATTACAGACAGGTTGGAAACTTGAAGTAAGAGACACGTAAATTCACACATTTCGCTTTTATTATCAACAATGCCTACTTTTTCAGTAAAAAAAAGAATACTTTTCATCCCTAATTCAACTAAATTTATAATATATAATATTTAATTTGTAGATATATCTCCAATTACAATGTTAGTTAAAGTATAATATCCATAAGTTTTCAATGGAGCATGTATATATATTTAATTTAATATGGCAAGAATTTTAAATGTAAGATTTGAATGTTGGATAAGAATATGGGTATTGAAAATAAGAAAATACTAATTATAATTAAATTATTTGTTTAAGTTATAAAAGATTGTAGTGAAAATAAAATATTAAAGTACGAATTCTATAAAGTGAAATTTTAAGATGATCTTAAAAATAATGTAATATGCAACTCACTTAAAATTAAATAAAAAATAACGAGATAGTTTAAATGCTTTAAGGATTTGTTTAAGTTCGTTTTAAAAAAAATATTATTTTAATAAATAATTATTATAAACAAAAATTAGTTACTACAATACAATAAAATTATTAAATAAAAATTAATTTTAAAAATAAAAAATAATTAGTTATTACATTAACTAAATTAAATACTATTTTAAATACTACAAAAATTATTAGTATATAAAATAGTTTATATTATTAATAAATAATTTCTAAATTAATATCTATGTATATATTAAAAATTACATCATAAACAGTGACATTTTTGTAATTTTCACCACCATAGATATTACATCGGTTGTACTTATAACTCATGTAATATGTTAAAAATCACAAAAAAGGAGACAAGCACATATAACATTGGTTACATGAGAAATCTATATTATATGTGTTGTTTTAAAATTTTAGGTTTCGTAGTTTGACGTTCACTTTCCTCTCGCACGCTCGTTTGCTTTTTCTTATTCCTCATTCCATCGCATAAACATGGTTCTTTGCATTTTCTTTTTTAGTTTGGTTCTTTGGATCTCCGGTAACGTTGGTCGTGGTAGTGGATGGTGCGAAACATTCACCGCTTCTTTTCCCTCGTGGCGTCACGTACAGTTCACAATTGTCGTGTTTTTCATTTTTGTTTTTGGGGTTGGGTTCTTTGTAGCACCAGTCACACGTTGGCAGTGGTGATGGGTGGTGCAATAATTTTGTCGCCACTAGTTGGGGTTTGGTCTTCTTCTTTCAATGTTCTCTCTCTCACCACGTAACGCTATAGTCACCATTGCCACATTGAATTTTTTTCGTTTGTTGGGTTTAATCAATTTTTTATAAAAGAAAAAAAAAAGTTCATTGAAATTGCAACAAAAAAATTTAATTTCCAAGTAATGAATAATAAGAAAGTATCCTACCTTTTATCATCTATATGAAACCAACCCTTCTTCATTGTCTCTTTTTTTTACCATATATGAAAGAACAAACCCTTTACTTATTTTTTTACGACAAACACCAAAGTTGCAGAGGAAAAGGCACAAGGTCTTCATTTTCTTGTTTCTTTTTGCATAAAAATGCATAAAATAAAGAGTAGCAAATATACAAGGTTTTTTTTTATTGATTAAAATTAATTAAAAACTACAAAAATAGAAGAGAGACTCGTTAAAGGTAAATAGTAATTCTAAATTTGAGAATCTATATTGATGTTTAACTTAAGTTTTTAAATGGATATTTTTCTTTTAATTTTCAAGGAAAGAAGAGTTTAGAAATAAAAGAAATGTATTTATTTTTATTAATTTTGAAGAAAGTGATAAATGAAATAGGAATGAAACACATGTATCTATGAGTAGATACGGTGGTTGTGAAACATGTTACTAAGGGTGTAACATTACCAAACGTTGGAAGTAGGGCATGTGACATCATGTGCATTGTCCAACATCTTCTCAATGGGAATGGTAGACATGTTTTTGCATTCAAATTTAGGGTTCATATTTCCATCTTTCTTATCTCATACATTTTCAACTACATCTCATTTCTACACTTATTTACTACAACTACTTTAAATAAAATAAGAATATATATAATATATATTTTTAAAAATTATTAAATAAAAATTAATTTTAGAGATAAAAAATAATTAATTTTTATATATTGACTATATTAAATAATTGGTAGTTAAATTTTGATAACTAATTAAATACTAATTTAAAAACTATTTTTCAATAATAGAAATTAATTTAAATATTAATAATTTTTTAATTTTTAGAATAATATATATTTTAGTTAATATAATAATTATTTTTTTAAATCGTTTTTATTAATAATAAAATCAATCAATATATAATTAGTTTTTATTTATTTATTTATTCAACAGATTAATTTAGCATGGAACAAAACTTTGTTGAAATACCACTTAAATTCAATCTTATTAAACTTTATTTTTCTTTCTATCGAGTTAGGTTAGTATTCAACAAGTTTGATGAACCATACTCTGGAAAAAAAAAAAAACTAATACACCTCTTTATTAAAGTACTAGGAAGATTTAGTTTTTTACACCTACATTACGAGATACGATTTTATTTCAATTGAGTAAGGTTTCTATAAATGTCAAAACCTTCCTTATAAGTATTTCATATATATATATATATATATATATATATAATTAATTAAAACAATATATTGAACTTGTGATATTTAATTAAATTAAAACAATTTCGTAGCAGTTAATTTATGAGTTTAACAGTGAAAGATTTCATTATTAAGTATTTCCTTTTTTAATAATTGTTTTAAATGTAAAGATGACTTTTAATTGGTTTAATCCTTAAATTTTAAATTGGAAGTGCTTGTCTATTATGTTACAATAGAAAATAAATATTAACTTTGTCATTATTAATATGTCTTGTCTAATGAAAAAGAGAGTATCAATATTATAACTAGGTATTTTAAAGTAATTGAGTAATGCTATATAAGTAATTTTAAATGATTAATATTTTGACGTATTTCTATTTCATACACTATAAGTACACATACTTATTTATTTTGACTATGAATTTAATATAAATAATGGCATCAAACAAATTTCAAACACGCAAATAAATAATCAAGATAGATAACAGTAATTAGAAATAAATACGTTTTATCATCCATCATTAATCCTTTCAAAACAAGAAACTAAAAATATAATTCTTATAAAAATTGTAACTCATGAGTTTGAAATGTAATTTATATACATATTTATTATTATGAAGTGATTTTAAGTCTAGCATAACCTTATAAAATCGACTTATAAGATAAAATTTACATTCACTTATACACTATGAAACATCATTTGTGATTTTCAACCCTCTTTCACATCGAAACCCAATTTGTGTATGAAATTATATATTTATAAGTGGTCTGATAGTGATCCGGATAACTGATAGGCTCAGCACAAACACTCATTAGAATAATTTTTAAATTATTTTGATTTTATAGTAAGATGTGAACTTGAAGTATAACACAACTTTATTTATATATATATATATATATAAATAGATGTGCTAACTAATGTTAATAAAAATTAAATATAGATAAATTTTCTTTCGGATACTTAAAAAAAATTATAATTTATTAGAATACTTAAAGTAAAAGCTAACCATATATTAAAGATCTCAAATTTATTTAAGCCAAAACATTTATCTATGATGAGGTGATAGAGTTGTTAGAATATATATGAGTAAAAGAAATGCAAGTTGATGATAATGAAATTGGTTTCCAAAGGCAATGGGCAATTTTTTTTTGTTTTGTGCAAGAGTTGTTGGCATGTGGAGAAGGTTACCATAGGATTCCAAAGGTTATGATGAAAAAAATAATATTATTAAGAGTGTAGTGTGTCTATATTGAATGACATAACACATGTCCACAAAATGAAGCTATTTATTTATGTTCTTTTTTGAGTAAGTCCTTATTCAAAGACCCATTGCCAACCTAGCACTTGGCAAGATCATTCCATGATGGGACATCCCAACCACATTACCAAACCTTCACTTTCCATTCTTTGGGCCATACTCATCTACTCATCATCATAATACTTTTTAAATAATAATAAAATAATAATAATAATTTTTTTTTTATAAAAAAAATAAATATAAATCATTTTGTGAGTAGAAACATCAAATAATCAGTTAAACAAAATAAAAATATATCCCAATAAAATAAATACCTGATGAATCTAAAATAGTAATAGTTTGTATTTTTAAATGTAGAATATTTATAACCACATTTCATTGAGTAAGGTGTCTGAAGTTATTACAAACTTGTTAATATGTGCTAGAATTTGTTGTGTAATGGTGAAGGTCTCATATGGTCCTTGTTGATGTAGAATTGGTCCATGGACCATGATCTTTACATAGACACATTTTTATTTCATAAAAAGTTTGGTGACTATGTCTAAAAGGAACCTGACCCCAATTGTTAGACAAGTCAATCTTAGGGTCATGTTTTAAGCACAATTTGGTATTTTTTAAGCTAATTCAATTGCAAAATGTTCTGGTATGTACATTGTACAATATAATTAAAATTAAAGATAATTTACGGGGTTGAAAAGAATAGAATGATTCGGTTGATTGATTTTCCACTACTTCCTCTTTCTTAAAATAGCTCTACAACTTTTTCTTTGTACTTCTCCTTCTTGTTCTTGTATGTTTCAAGCTCAGATGATACCTGCAAAAGATACTCTGACGCTTTAGTGAAATCTCGATATTCGGTATTCGATGCTATAAGTGCAGAATGATGACATACCTTATTCTCAAAATTTATGACTATTTATATGAACTTATCATGGATCCTTTGATATTGAGTCAGATTAAAATTTTGGACCATGATTAAAAGTGTATTACCTAATACATAATCGTTGTTTAGTTTTGTTAATCTTCTTTTAGGTATAATGAATTTGGTCATGTTAGTTGACCCGACCAGATACTGAGATCTTTACTTATCGTACGAACTCGACCAATACAATTTTCAAAACAAATAATACACTATATGAAATGATTGATCCTAATGATATCATCTCAACATACTCAATATCAAAACATAATTAATATTTTTTTAAACTTAATATTTAATATAAACACACTTTTTCTATAATGATTTATTACTTCTCATTATTCTGTGTGACAAGTGATTGCTAGAGGTGAATTTTATATTTATCTGAGACATTATTTTGAATTCAAATCTAACTTGAATCAAAAAAAGAAAAAAATGAAATATTCTGAACTCAATGTTTTGAAACTGGGAGATTTATATGCAGTCAATGAAAGTTTATTATGAATACAGAACTATTCAAAAGAAATTTATCATTTAAAGAAATATAAAACATCACATCAAGTTGAGACATCCAAAGCATAGTGGAATCTGTCTTGAAAAAGTAACTGAACATAATTATAAAACTTGTACGAATCAACTTTAGATCAAATTAAGTTAATAATCAAATATTTCTTAGTAGTAATCAAAGATCAACACAATTGTAACGTCCTCACTATTAAAAAAATTAAAATAAACTAAAAGTAATAAAATATTGTATATACATTATATTATATTATATAGTTATATAAAACATGTGAGCTCACAAAAATAAATCAAATATATATATATATATATATTTCGTCTTTTGGAAAAAATAGTATTGTCTTATGATTATCATAATTATAAAAATATAAACACAAAAATAAACTAAGAGAAAATTCAATTAAAATATAAAATTGGTATTTCCATATGTTCAATATAATTTCAAATTATTTAGAAATTAAGAAAAAAAAACGTTTTATATACGTTTTACTTTTGTGATACTTTTTAAAGATAAAATTATGATAAAATATAAATTTTTAAAATAAATAATATTTTAAATTAAATATAGTAATTAATTTTAACAATATTAACCTTAAAAAATTTACTCTTAACTGTTAATATTTTAAAAAAAATTAAACTCTTGAATGAGAATCACATAATTATGTAATTTTAATTAATATAAAAAGTTAAATTACTGACATTTATTTATAGAATATTGTGTCCCGCTTCTTACATATTTATCACCTGACTGACGAAGAGTAGTCTTTACAACACTGTAGTTAATGCATTAAATGAAATTAGTTGTGGATGCAATTAAATCACAGCAGAATATTAAAGAAATGAGTATTGTACGACTCAATTTATAAGAATATTCATGATACTTTACAGTGTAATTGCAAATAATGGGGAAAATAAAATCTAGTAGAAGTAATTTATTTGTTAGTGCATTTATATATTAAGAAATATTGAAGATACTCCTTAAACAATTACATCCATGTCTAAAAAATTAAAACGTATAAATGTTATTTAGCCTACTTTTTTTTTTATATTTGTAATAAATTTTGTTCGAACAGGTTGATGTTGAGAGAACTATTACCTCTTTATTGGTTGGTCGGTCGATCTTTTATTACTTTCTAATTTCAATGAACGTCTTCCTTCTTTTCTTTTGCTATCTTCTTCTTCCTAGCAAACTCCAAATTCGGATGGTACCCGTAAAAGATACTCTGACGTTCAAGTGAGATCTCGGTATTTGGTACTCAGTGTAATCAATGCGTGATAATAACATATTTTTCTTTCAAAATTTGTGATAATTTATATGATTATCATGGACCTTTTGTTATTGGGCCGGATTAAAAATTTGAATAATAATTAAGAACGTATTATCTAATGTTTAATCACTGTTTGGTGCAACTAATCTTTTGTTAGGTTTAATGAATCTGTTCATGTCAGTCGATACTAACCGGATGCTAAGACCTCTATCTGTTGTCTACTAGTGTCAATGTATTTTTTTTTAAAAAAAAATGATCCATGAACTGTGTTATACTTTATTGATTAAGAGTTAATAGTTTAATTTATACCTTTGCATGAGAATCAGGTAATAAACAACTAATAATGCGATTTGCACTTTGACTAATGTTTCATGAGAAGACAACATCCACTTGTAATTAACTTCATTAATCTGATTTGCTATCTAATCTTCTTCTTGTTATTAATTATTAATTACTTTGTTGTGCAAGTATTGATTATAATATGTTAATCCAGATCCAATAAGGATCATGTGCTTGCCATTGAAGTTTGTATATAGAAAAAATACACAGTATCAAAATGATATATAAGCATTTCACATTTAAAATTCTCTCTCATATCTCAATTTTCATTAGTGCATTAGAACATGTTTATGATAATTCTGGCTTTCAAAGTGGATAGTTATGAATGTTCTAGAGAGAAAACACTCTCCTATAATAGTTTAGCTTTTATATAACCATTTTAATCTTTTGAAGAATTTGAAATGAATTGATGTTCTTAATTTTCAATAAAATATTAATTTTTTATTTCTAATTTATCTCCAAATAAATTATATCAATCACTACAAAAAAAAAAAATCATTGAATTGAAATCAATTTTAGAGACAAAAAATAATTAGTTGCTATAGAGACTAAATTTGAAACCATTTTTTTTTTATAAAAGCTTTTATGTTAGGTATCATTACGAAACTTAACATCTTAGCTAGGCTAACACCTCAAGTAACAACAATCAATGAAAGAATTTCACCATGAAATACTCTTTCACTTTTCAAGAACTAATAATTAAGAATGATAACATCCATGGCTGCAATGCAAGAACAATAACCAACAACCATAGTCAGATCTATACAAACCAAAAGGTCTGTTGGAAGCTCTAGTCAGGTAAGTGTGAAGAGGTTGTGACTTCCTTAAAAAAAATTCCCTCAAACTATTGCTATTACACCAACACATTTAGTCTATTATGCAACTGCAACTTCTTCATCTTCAAAACTAAGATTTAATGTCTGTAATTTAAAGCCTGAACCTTGTATGGTTTCTACCAGACCAGAAGCCACTCCTGTAGCTTGGACAGTTGTCTGTTTCTTCAACTGAACAATAACACAGAAAGTCATCAATGATATTGCAGAAAAACTAGACTCATTGGACAATTAGATAGCCATATTCTGCATATAAAAAGCTTAATGGCAAGGGGATTCAGGAATATAATGTGTTTCAACAATTCAATTATGCCATAGGGATTTCAATTCCATTATCAAGAGTTTGGAGTTCAACATTTGAACAATTAAGCTTTGTGGCAATTGGCAATTGTATTGAAGTGTTTAAAGCATACCTCTAAAATTGCAAGTCCCTCAGAAAGCTGAACCTTCAAATCAGTAACACCTTCTGTCTCCTAGAAAAATATGAAACCATGATAACCAAGTGTTAAGGACAACATTGCAAAAGCATGAAGAAAGAAAAACTATCAATGTGACCACCAGATTCTTACATAAAAATATAATTAAAAGCTGTCTATATTGATAAAACCTTGATGGAAGGCATATAAATAATAGTCATACCCATTGTTAGATTAAGCTATTAGTGTGGCTGGAAACAAAGAACATACTCCCCCTCACATCACCTCCATTGAGAAAGCAGTATTTGGCTGTATGATAAGTTTACTTTCTCCAAGGCCAAAATACTGTGACAAGTTGCTAAATGACCATGTAATTTGTACACTTTAAACCCAATCATGTGCATGAGGCTACTACAATAGAAAGGAGAGGGTACAAATGCTCCAGCATAAAAAGGAGTTCCAAGTCTCACAGCTAAACAATGCTGATGTGATTTACCCTCTTTCATTTCACCATCCTTTGATCCTCTCCCCACATTAAAAAATAGATTGACCATGGTTTTGCAAACAATTTTTTTTTTCAATCAAAATTTGAATCTAAGATATATATGATATTGGGTCTGAATAAACATGACTAACATTTGGTATCGGACTTTTAACCTCATACATCATCCTCTAGTAAAAGGAAACCAGACGACAACAACGACTCAAGTCTGTTTCAGAGGAATGATTTTAAAACAATGACCTAAATCATAGGAATTGTTGCTGCTATGTTCATAGAGGAACCAAGAACTAAATGACAACATGAGTAAACATATGAACATACGCAGCACCAAAGTTATATTTACATCAAGTTTACATTCACATTGAAGAGATTGAGCAAAATAGAAGATTCAAAAGATCAAAGAGATACCTCTAAAGCTTTGGTTAAAGCTGGAATAGCCGATTCACTCGCTGTTCCCTCTGCCTTAAAATATGCAAAAGTAGACGTCAGTCTCAAGAAAAGTGATACAGTTATAAACAGAAAAGGTATCTACCTGAAGATCCAATTGCACAATTCTTTAGGGGAAAAATAATTCTATAACTCTAGAAACTATGACTCAAAGCCAGGATATCTAATCTGTTATGGATTTAGACAGCTAAAATGCTGATTAGTGTGAGAAATAGTTTAGACCTTAGTTCATTGGCCCTTGTCGGGAGGGCACTAATATAAGCTATTGAATAACCCTCCATTTACCCTTTGAATGATATTATGTCAAACATATTGGAGCAACTCTGCTCCAGATGCTTATGTTAGTTCTTAAAGTTAAGCAAAAATTGAAAATATCATTGCTGCAAATGAGTTATTATAGAAACTGCTTCTATAACCAAGTACAACCAAGGTTGATTAACCATTATAAAAACATTTTTTTCAAGTCAAAACAAGGGTTCTCGTGTGAATGAAGAGATAAAATGAAACCCACTAAAAATAAGTCACGAACTTAAGTTGGATTCTACCATTGGAGTGAAAATTAGTGAGTGTTTAAATCAATTATTTCCTTTCATCTCTTAGACCATAGAACATGGAAATTACCCTCCCTATAGGTCGCAACATATATATTTCACTTCATTGGTCAAATTTGTTCGCATCACTGTTAACTCCGGGACTAATTTGAACAACAAAATGCATATATCAACGTCTTAAGTAGTAATCTTCATTTGCTGGGACTAACATAATGATGCTACATCTTTCATAGATTAGTTTGGTTATTTTCATGCTAATTATGGGATTAGTCTGGTTATTTATTCTAACTTACACGACTTGGTCCCGTCTGGATTGGCAAAGATCACAGCTTGTCCTATCCGTGTACAAATTTGATGCAATCCCCTTATAATGTAACACCCCAATTGCACGAAAAAGACACAGATTGATTCATTGGGTGAAAAAAAGATCAAAATTTGTGACTTGGGTTGGTCAGCAAAATTCATGAAAACTTCAATCCAAAGCCACATTGACAAAAACACACACTACATATGAGTTAGTCATAGTTCCCACTCCGATTTTTCAAAAGGGTATTGCAAATTCCAAAACAGCACCAACTGAACTAGAAATTGGCGTAGAAAAGGGAGGAAGAAAATGCAGTGATGTACCTGAAAGAACATGGTAAGAGTGTCTGATGGGGAAACTGGAACCACAACGGGTTGCTGTTCCGAGATTGATGGCTCTGCACTCTCATCAGCGTTGAGTTCTTCTTGCCGGGTTTCTTCTTCCACTGCCTTCACCACGCGCTTCTTAACTGTTTGTGCCTTCAAAGAAGAACTGCGAGTGCGCAAGGGGAAGCTGCAAAAGAGAAAGGAGGGAGAAGAAGAGGAAGAAGAAGGAAGTGGGGAAGAAGAGGGGCGAATCGAATGCAGAGAGAAAGATGAGAACAGTGTGGCCATTTTCAAACACAGTCTGAGAAAGGAGAAGTTCCTGTTCTTATTTCCCACCCTATCTATCTATCTATCCAAACCAGAAAACATCCTTCTATTATAACACATAAATAAAACTAATAATTGTTTAATATTTTTTTATACATTTAAACTATTTTACCATCTATAATGTTTTCTTACCTCGTTTTTTTTCTTTACATTTTTTTATTAGTTTGCATATTTTATTTATTTAAATTTGATTTTCAGAAATCAAAATATTTTAGCAAACAAAAAATATGAGGCCTAGAGAACTATTGAGAGGATTCGTCTTCTTTCTTTTTGTCGGTCAATCGTACTACTCTTCAACCTCCTTCCTTGCTCTTCCTTTTTAGCCTTGACTCTCGGTCTTCTTGTAAACACTGAATAGAAATATCAAATATCTGTAGAAGACACTCCGATGCTCAAGTCAGCAAATGAGATTGGTACTCGGTTACTAGAGTCGGATTAGGAAGTTGGACCGTGATTAGGGTGGCATTACCTACTCCTAATCATGGTTTAGCTTTGCTAAGCTGTTTGAGCATAACTGAACTTATGATATCGGTCAACCTTATAGATGTGGGACGTGGCCCAATAGTGGGTCCGAGACGTGCCATTAGTCATACGGACCATACCAGTACAATGATGTTTTGCAAAAAATTAAAAACTAATACTTTAGTAAAGAGAAATCTTAAAAGCCAAATCTAAAGTAAATGAATAATAAGTTGCCCAATTTAAAACTAATCATGTTTTTACTTTCTAATATCTAAAATGAGTCTATTTTGGTTCTTTAATTTTTTAAAATATTTTTGTTTCTTAAATTTGAAAAAAAAAACTTTTAAATGGTTTGTTTGACGAATACAAATGATCTTTAAAATCATTGACAAATTCTATTTGCACCTCCATATTTTTTTTTAATTCCAACAATATCTTTCCGATTATGGTAGAAAATATAGTATTTTTATTTTCAAGTAGTTGTTTATGCTGACTAGTGATAAACATTGGTGATTGAGATAAATTTTGTATTATTTTTACTTATGGTGTTATGTTTTTGTTAATTTTTTTTTAAATCACAAAACCTAGAAAAAAAATACAAACTATGCGTAAAAAAAAGTACAAAACTAAAATGTGGAGAATAAAGAAAGTGTAGTGGCTAAAAGAAGTACAAAAATCCAACTTAAGTTATTTAAAAATATAAGATTAAGATTATGCTTCATTTACAATTATTTAAAATTTTAAAAAAGATTAAAGCTAATTTTTTAAAATTAATATGAAGATACAGAGGTAAGGAAATGTAGGGATAATTTACCTAAATAATTTTAATCTCTCTAATATTTAAAATTAAAAACATATTTTTTTCAAATATAAGAAATTAAAAACCTTTTGAATTTGAAAGATGGATTCGTCCCAAATTTCAGAAATTAAAATCTAATTGAAAGTTAAATAAAATTATAAATCACTTATCTTTTAATCCTCTAATGAAATTTAAGTTCTACTAAACAATTAAATAAATATTAATATTTCCTGCAAAATCAATTATTTAATATATAAATTCTTTTTTTCATATTTTTTTATATTTAACTTTTCTTTCTTCGTTCACTAACTTTCCATCAGCAATCAATTATAGGGCATAAAACTTGTAACTGCTTACAAAGCCTCTCTTCAACTGAAAAACCTGTCAAGTCTCTTCAATCAAATATTCTAAATTTAATGGATAAAGAGTTTACTATTCAACACTGATGAATTAGAAAATAGCCACATCACTTTTTCATTTTATCCTATATTCATTTCTACTTATTAATCATGCAGAATTTATTTTTTATCAGCAAATATAATGAATAAATGCAGAACATTTTAAGAACACTCCAACCCTATACATTTCTTATAAACCGAGATTATGATGTCAACATACCCTTAAAAAACATTAGTATGGACATGTTATTAGTTAAAAAAAAGTGAATTAAGATAGAAAATAATCAGATTCAGAACCACAAAACTGCAAAAATTTATGACATTATCTGAGGTAACACCATCCTAAGCAGCACTGAGTCTTATAAAGCTAATCCTAAATATTGTCACAGGACATTGACTAACAAAATTTCCAACAGCACTTTATCAGTGGCATGCAGTTTCCCAAGTTCTGACAGTACCTTAGGACACTGCCTATACAGAAAAAGGTCACCTACAGCTACAATGGACCAAAGTTTTAACCAGCTGAGAGCAACTGAAGTCAAGCATTAAAGCAATTGGCAATCTTCTTGCACTTGACCAGCTGCAAAAGTTTAGGAACCAGACACAAAAGTAACATTTATACAAGGCTAAGAGATTAGTGGTTTATTTTATTTTACTACAAAAATTTAGAGAACAGAAACATAATGAAATCAATGTAGCATTTTTGCAATTATAATGGAAGTATAACAATCAAAACTTAAGAGAACTCAGAAGACCCTGAGGCTAACCTTTGAGATTTACGGCCAGGTTTGCTTGAGCATCAGCTTCAGAGTTATATTCCTAAAACATCAACACAAAGCATATCATTTGTAATCAGATTACAAAAACAGTGAGGTAAAAAGTATAGGGTGGTGTTCTAGAAATAAAAAAGATAAATACAGTGAGAACTGCATGCAAATCTTTGTATAAGTAGAACACCTGATGCTAGTTATATGTACATACAGAGTACAAACTATTACAAACCATATACATTGATACCAGCAAGTATAACTATATAAAATTTAGCAATTAAGTAACAAAGTAACTATAAAATTTGGATAAACATCTCAATAAACACTTTTAGAGGAAAAAATAACAAGAAACAAAGTAAAATGAATCAGAACTTTTGCCATTAGTTAATTCAATTTATCTCAATTTCTTAAAAGCTTTCATAACTTCTCCATAAATTAAGGATTTGAATTAAATAAATTGACTACAACATGCAAGAACAAGTTTATTTATTTTAGATCCCTGATTCCTTCTATTTTCTTCTCCTGTCAAATTTTGTTGAAAAATTTATCCAACCAGGCCCTCAAATATTTACAGTATGAGGAGGAAGAGTTGCTCATGATGTCTTCATCTTTTGCTTATCATGGGGACGCCAAGTTTGCCATTATTTTCTTTATAAGTAAATATTAAATATAGAGCAAATGATAAAGTGGTACCCTAAGAACATGACTGATCTTGAATGACAGAAACCTATTCTTCAACTCCTTGGCCTCAGTACACAAGGAAGCCATATTCGGGTTTTTGATTTTCCATAAACCTTGAATCTGTTGCAAAGGCAATCATATAAGATGGGGTCACAAAGTGCATATAAACTGAAGAGCAATTGTTGGTAAAACCCAACTCAACTCAATTATCTGACCATTAGGAAGAAATGACTTAATGAATCCAAAGAACCTTTCAGTAGGAACTATATTGTTACTTCAAGTTTCAAATATGTGTGTAAGATACTTATTTAATAATTAGAGTAATCTTCTTTTATCACCATCCACATGCTATTTCAGTACTGAAACACGGATAACGTGGTAGAGAAGAAAAGGGGAATTGAAAATATAACAAACCTGATTGCACACAAGCAGAGAGTCTCCTTGGACAACAATGTGCTTATATCCTTTCTTAAGGGCATGTTTCAATCCTAGTATTAAACTTCTATATTCAGCAACATTATTTGTTTGAATTCCCACTCCTTCACGCAATCTATAGACCTAAGTAGAGACCTAATAGTTAGCTACATTCTGTAAAAGTATAATAACAAAAAGAATTGTCACAGATAGTAAAAACCTTGCTCTCATCACGCAGTATAGCTCCAGCACCAGCTGGTCCAGGATTACCTTTGGAAGCACCATCAAAATGAAGGGTACACGAAAACTACAAAAGACACGCATGCAAGAATTAATGATAGAATAGAATGCTTGAAATTTTAGAGTAGCATGAACAATAAATTAACAAGCAATTGAAATTGAACATACCAACCCCTAATAGGTATGTATGAATGCCTGAAAGGAGGAGTTAAATAAAACAGCAAAAACTTTAAAGTATATTTCAGTCTTATAACTGCCAGAACATACATATTTATTATCACTTGCAGATAACTTCCAAAGAAATAAAATCAAAGAATTGCTATGAAGCTGAAATAGTCACCAACTACAAAACACATTATCAAGTGATGTAGAGTTCCAATATTAGCAATTAGCAATGCAAAACATAATCAAACAAGCTTACACAAGTAGACAACTCTGCTTGGGATCCACCTAGTGCATGATGTGTCTGTGAATTTGTTGGGAATGAAGAAGATCCAGCTAGCTTCTGTACAAGAAAGGAAAAGAAGCAAAAAACGTAGCTAATGACAAACACACAATCGGCAGAAAAGGCTAAGTAGTAGGAGTGTAAGACCAGAGCACTAAGTGCTAACTTTACTAACTATATTGGATCACTGTTGGCTTAACAATATAGAACAGAAAGGCCTGCCCTGCCTCAGAATAGAGGGCTGATGACACAGGTGGAACTCAGCAACATGTAATTTAAATTTCACATCTGTGCTCCAAATATGTGCTTCAGTTAAATCAATAGCATTTCTTAAGGAATATAAGTGCAATTTCTTGTTCAAGGATGGGTAGATAACTTACGCTAGTGTCAAGCTGAATGGCTCCTTGTTTCCTTGATAAGGAACTCACGCCCAAAGTTCTTCCAGCAGAATATGGATCCTGCAGAAAAATCAGTCTTCTCTTGAAGTTAGACATTTTTCAATTGCAAGAGACACAAATGACATAACCTTAAAAAGCCTTTAAAAAGCCTTAAATTCTACAGTTACAAAAATGAAATTCATTACAAATTTACGATCCAACATAAAATGCAACGAGGCAAAAGTTTCAACATAAAGTTCAAGCTAACAATATCACAAAAAATGGATTTTACCCCATACATAAGGAAAATTTTCAAGTATTAGAGAACAACAGAAACAAGAAGAAAGGTGCCTCGAACCTGATAAGGACAAGCATGAAGTCTTCCAAATAGGTCCTCATTCACACTAGCAGCACTGATAGAATAGGGGGCTCCCTTAAGCCCTTGTGAAATAAGGTATTCCTCAGTTTCCTGAGGTAAAGAATACCCCTTGTAAATACTTAGAGAGTCACTAGATACCTGCATGGAAAACGCAAATACTCAAATGAGAATACCCCCAACTTCTATAGTAATCAAAAATTTAAAAAAAAAAGATGCTGGTTTCAACTCAAGAAAACAGAAACCAACCCCAGAAATATAATGCATATTAAGTGTAAAGAATTAGGCCTTGTTTGATTCTCTTCTAACAATTCTGATTTAAAAACTGCTTTATAAAACAATTCCAGACAAGTCAACAATCAATTTTTCATCCAAAACCTATGACGTTATGAAAATTGTTTCCAGAACCACTGTTTTCTTACACAAAAAACGGCAACAGAAAAGAGAAGTTTTCTTTTCTCATCCTCTTGAACTACTTTCTTCAAGTGCTCTATTCAACAACAACAAGATAAAACTTTTACAAAAGAAAAATGTGCCCAGGAAACAAACAAATTTTAGGAAATAGATAACGGTCCTTAGAAACAGTGACCATTCAAAATCCTAAATTTTCAAACTACAAAACACATTGGCTTAGAAATGCAACATTAAAGAGCACCCACTGGCCAAATGCAGAAAACGGCAAAGGCAAAAACTTTGCAACATGAAAGAACACAACAAGGTGGGAGATGTCATACAGAAGACGCAAATAACGATTGGATGTCACTGAAAGACTTGTAGATGCCAACAACATCCCCTTTCCTTACAACATAGAAAGCATCTTTCTCCTCAGCCATTGCAACAACACTGCAACATTCACAAAATTATGATCTTTAGATGAGAAAAAAAAACATCATGTGAACAAATAACCCAGAATTTGAAGCAAAACGTTGTACAGTGAAGAAACAAACCCAGTTGCAGAATGAATCAGTTTCTCTCAGTTAGAACAAAGAGAACCTGTTTTCCAGTTTTGAAAAGCCACAATTGCGAACTTCCTGTATTTGATTTTGATGTGACAGCGACAGAACGAGAAAACATGTCAACCAAAAAGTTCAGCTCATTTACCATGTTCATCATTTTATTGTCATGCATAGCATAGCATAGAGACGCAAAAACGAAAGGGCTTTTTATTCCTGCACCCTCACGACTACTAACTGCACTCCTCTACTACAAGCAGAAAAATCTAAAATACCCTTCCTCGCTACACCAAATGGCCTTTAATATCATCGATGTTGTATTTCAGTTTTGTGTTCTCAATTGGATATACATAAACTTGTTTTTGGTGTTTATATTTTTTTATTATTTTTTTTATTGTTAGCAAAATATTTATAAGTTTTATTCAATTATTGTTATATCAATAAATATGAACTTCTCATTACATATTAACCTATTAGTATATATTATATTGATGATTCATTAATGTATTTACTAAGTCATGATTATGAGAGACAAAAAGTAATTTCATAATCCATTTTTCAACACTTTTTAGCGGTTTTTCTCACAATTTAAAGTAAAATTTACATTTTTCACTTTCATCAATAGTTACTTGTAAGTCATTTTTGTATCATTTATATTTATCTCCTCTCTTAAAACCTAATAATATGCATACGCTTGTTGTCCATTTATTATATTTGACCTTACCAATAACAAAGTCACAATTATAAACAATCTTTTCTTTCACAATGCAACAAATCCTCTTGAGTAGTAAATATTCACAAAAAAACATAATATAACTTTATATTTCATTCACCAAATATGTTTGACAACTACATAATATATAAATATCGATGTAGTGGTAATGTTTACATCATTTGTTGTAAACATAATACTACATGCAATCTACATTCATTTAATTTAATGCATTATAAGATACAACAACATACAACATATGAACATCATCTACGACAACCTTTTTCACCAACTCGACTTCAACACAACACACCACCACCAACACTACCACCCCTAGTTGGAATTCATATCTTCCAAGCTTGAATCAGCAGTAAAAACATATTGACGAAGGAGGAGACCGTCTCAAATAAAAGGCCAAGGGACAAAATGGGTATTTCAAAACTTATAATAAGGGTGCAATAAGCAAAGGCCACTTATAGTGGGTTCTAATTGGATCTATAATCCTTATATCAAGACTTTTCCTTTCTCCACTCCCATTTTTAGATATGCATCCCCTTAATTGGTTGAAAAGACTAAATTGCCCTTGTGAATTTTACACTTTTCTCTCCCTCCTTTTTCCCTTTATTTTTCCTCATTCTATTTCCGGCATATGTTTCGTTTAGATTTAAGATTTAGGATTTAAAGTTTGAGAGTTACACCATGTTACTACTATTTTCACCCCGTGTTGCTTCACTCTTGCCACTTAAAACAACAAAATTTGTTAGGAAAAGTTTCTCATTCTGATAATATATTATATATGTTTCAGAAAGCTGATTCCAATTTTTTTTTCTTTCTAAAAAGCTTATTTAGGAATGTATTTTATGAGTTTTGAAATTTTCATTCTAAAAATCTTGTTATGAAAATTTCGTTATGAAAATTTTGAAAATCCTATTCCAGGATTTTTGGAAAGTGTATTCCAGAAGACAAAATAATTATTTTCAAAATTGTGGAGGTGCATGAAGAAAAAACTTCATATATATCGATTTTAAGCCCAATGTTGTATTTTTAAGAAATGGGAAAACCCTAAAGTCAAACACGGTCAATCCAAATCCATCTGTTTCATCTACCTGAGACTGGGTTTAATTCTGAAGACAAGTTGAACTAACCATTTTCTTTTCTCCCTCCACTCTTTACTTTCTTCACCCATCCCAAACTATAAAAAAATAACAAAATCAAAATTAGATTACAAATGATGTAATTTAGAATATAGTTATAAATTATAAAAATTAAAATATGATTTCATATTTCATAATCAAAATTATATTTAAGATAAGATTGTGTAATACCAAATACGGTTTTAGATTATATAACTCAAAATATATTTAATCTGAAATATATTTCTTTTAAATTATAATCAAATTCGAATAACCATTCTCAATATAGTTCTGAATTACCTAATTTATAAACCATTATCAGAACAATTATTATAAACTTTTTTACTTTGCCAGTGAAAAAAAATGATGAACTTTTCTAGAATATATTCATCACACATAATCTAGAAAGAAGTGTATTATTGGATAAACTTTTTTAGAATCTATTCATCATACATAATCCAAAAAAATTCCATTGAAGAGGAATGATTTTTTTTAAAAAAAATAATAGATAGAAGTGTTTTAGTAAATATATTATAGTTATGGAGATAGAAAAAAAAAGTATGAGAGTGAAATTCTTGAAGTATTTTTTTAGATTGATTAAATCATGGTCCAATATGAAATTAACATGCAAAATTTTCTCTCAAAAGCCTAAAAACCTAGCTTTTTACTTTTTAGGTGTCATTTTGAAAGTCTGAAATATATCTCAGATTTTTTTCTCCGATTTATCATTGTTGACAACTCACATAACTAAACCCAAATCAGATAATTTATTTTGTTACCTCTAATCAAATAATTCTATTTTATTTTAGTAATGATAAATATGTAGATTTATTCTCTTTTTTTGCAGAACAAAATATTATGTTTCTTTTTTCAAATTAGAAGAAACTAAATTTACAGTTTTTTTAAGTTTAAGAATGAAATTAGTCAATAAAAAAATACAGATATTTTTATTACGTTTTACCAAAATGTTAAAAATAAAAAATTACATTTTTAAATCTTTATTTTCTCTATGTTTTTGCAACCTCAAAATTGAATTAAATGACTATTTAGATTCGAACTGAATCAAAATAAGACTCACATAAGATATTATATAGAATCGGGTAAATATGACTGTTTTAACATAATATAAAGTTTCTATCATTTTGTACAATTAAATATTAATTATATTTTTTTAGTTTCAATAATTATTTCTCTCTCTTATATATTCTACCTTTAATCTTATATTATATTGTATTATATATATATATATATATATATATATATATTTGAATTATTTTTCAATCAAGTTTAAAATTAAGTAATGATAATATATAAGATGTTATATTTTTGTTATTTTAATAAGTGTATTGGTTAAATAAACAGTTTAACGTAGAACTATTAAAAATATATTATTATCAATTTTTTAAGTATAATATTGAATTAATAAAATAAATATTATAAACAATTTAATAGTTAAAGTAAATAGTATAATCTAAAATGGAGAATGATAAAATAAAATAAATCAAATATATAATTAACTTATCTTTTAAGTTACAAGGAAATTTCATAAATATTCGAAGGATAAAAAAGAAATAAATAGAAAAAAGCTCCAAGTTTACATTTTAAGAAATGCTAAAAGCTACTCCAAAACGTTTGTGTACCAAACCCTGCAAATTAGATTAAACAACTTTTTCAACAAATGAGAAAAAAACTATAAATTAATTGAAAAGCTTTGTGAAAAAATCAATTATGGCATTGAAAATATTGTCTGTTATGATTGTTCCTTTTGTTCTTAAAAGTCGTGGGTTGAGAAAAAAAAAACAACACTACTAAAAAAATCATTAATTAAAAATCAATTTTTGATACAATTTTTTTTTTATATTGACTAAATTAGATACTATTTTAGAAACTAAAAGTTTATTGATTTTTAAATTAGTTTCTATTATTGATAAATAGTTTTTAAATTGGTATCTAATTAACTACTAAGTTTTAGCTACCAATTATTTAGATTATAAAGTTGGTATCTAAAACTAACTAGACACCAATTTAAAAAACATTTATCAATAATAGAAACTAATTTAGATACCAATAATTTTTTTAAGTATCTGAAATTGTATATAATTTTGTTAATATAACAACTAATTATTTCTATATAGATTTCTATTTAACCATTTTTTTTGTAATGTAATTTATAAACTGTTATTAAACTCTTTGAAGATGTTAGACTATATTATTATACTGGAACAGTTTTCATAGTGTATTATCAATAAGAAATTATATTTATACTTTTTGTGTTTTATGCTAATTGTGTCTGAAACTTCTCCAATATGTGTCATCAAAAGAGAGGTATCAGAACACAATTTGCAAAAAGCACTGGAGAGAAAATGTTACTCATTCCATAATCTATTCTGAAAGACAATAAATACAGTTATTTTCCAACAAGATTCTCTCAATGATCCTAAAGCTTTACACAAGTGAAAATCCACAATAAGCCAATAAATCACCACTCCCTGACAAAGTCTTGGGAAAAGAAATAAAAAAATTAATGTTGTTTGTCTATGATCCTCAATGCTTATTATTGTTCTTCATATGGAACAATCAACTTTACTCTATATCTCATTTCTTCTCTCTGTAATCTTACGATTGTATCATGATGAACTTCAACTCAAGTATTGATGCAAAACACAAGTGAAACAAGTTTCAGTCCTTGTTCCATTTCAGCTGACTTGTTCACCAATCAAGTCCAAACCCATCACCAGAAATGACAATCCTTGGAAGAGCAAAAAGTAGAAGTGAACACCATGTGCTGACAAAAGACTTCTTGCAGATGCTGTGAGCAGAAGAAGTGCAAGTGCAAGCTCCTTCCTGTAGAGTCTGTTTCTTTTCTTCTTTGAAGGGACTTCTGATTGCTTCAGTTTTCCCAACAGTTCCAAGCCAGACTCTGAGTGTCTTCTCAGAATCTTTTCTTCATTTGAAGACTTTGATTCTCTCTCAGCCAAGGCTAACAAATCTGACTCAGATGATCTCCCTGTCTTCTTTGTCACCACCCACTCATAGGCACTTCCTAGCTGGAACAGTCCAGAAATCATGGCATTGAACTTTGTGACTGACATGGTGTTCTCAAACAGAAGATAAGGAACTAGGAAAGGGACAGATTTTGGGGATGGAAGGATGTTCAAGAAAGACATGAAAATGGGGACATAACATATCACCCAAAGGGGTAGCTCAGACTCAGGGATGAACATTGTCAAAGGTAGTATGATGCAAAACAAGGTGAATGAGTAGAAGGGGAGTATGAGCTTCCTCAATAGGAAGAACAAAAATATCAAATTAGCCTTCTTCCAAACTGATATCTGCATTCAATAAAATCAAATAAGAAGTCAGAGAATTGTATACATTGCATATCATAAAGATTCTGTAAATAGTGTAGGCACTTATTTTTCACTGCATCCAATTACAATCAATCATATATAATGTGTTTGTTTATCTTTACTACAACTACTTCAGAAGTCATGCTAATAATGATTTATAATTGTGTTTGACAGTATATTTTTTTATACTGATGCTGCATAGAAATTCAACTCTTAAAAAAGAAGTGAAAAATATTAAGAATTAGACTTTAAACATAAGTGAGATAAGTCCAACGAACAATCTTTAGGATAGACTCAAGATAACTCTGGTACCATATTAAGAAATTAACTTTAAGCGTAACTGAATCTCATAAAACCGACTATAAAATCGACTTGTAAAGTGAGATTTGCACTAATTATAATCTGTCTTAATCTTTAGTCAAAATGTGAAATCTCTAAGAAAAAGTAATAGTACCTTGGAAGTTAGTATTGCAGGAAGACATAGCCTGAAGAGCTGCATTGGACCAGAGTGCCAACGATGTTGTTGTTTCTTATAAGCTTCATAAGACTCTGGTAATTCACATAGAACTTTGACATCATTAAGGAAGGTAAACTTCCATCCATTCAGGTGAGCTCGAACAGCTATGTCCATGTCCTCAACTGTGGTTCTCTCCAGCCACCCTCCTGATTCCTCCAAAGCCTTTATCCTCCAAACACCAGCTGTTCCATTGAACCCAAAGAAATTCAAGAAATAGCCATTAACTTGTTGTTCCACCTCAAAGTGAAAGCACAAGTTAATGTTCTGGAGCCTTGTCAGTAGATTCTCATCTTTATTCACAAAGGACCATCTAGCCTGGACCAGCCCCAAGTCAGGTTTTCCCTGGAAAAAAGAGTCATAAACACTAATTTATTACTTACTTGGACTTTAGAGCATACCCAGAAAACTTTTCTTTTACCCTTATGTGGGGTTAAAGTATTAATGCTTACCTTGAAATGGGGAATTGTTAGTTTCAGAAAATCGGGATTGGGCTGAAAATCTGCATCAAAAATTGCCACAAATTCGTAGTCTTTAATATAGTCACATGACATTGCTGACTTAAGATTCCCAGCTTTATACCCAGTTCTAATCAATCTGTGCCTGTACACAATGTTGATCCCTTTCTCTTTCCAAGAAGCAACCTCCTCTTTGATGAGCAGCTGTAAATTTCCATCATCCGAATCATCTAGCACTTGAATCAATATTCTGTCTTTTGGCCAATCAAGCTGTGCAGCAGCACCAATGGATTGGGAATAAACCTTAATCACATAAAGAATAACAACAATCAAGTTGAGCAGCAGAACCAATGGATTGGGAATAATCCTCAATCACATAAAAAAACAACACAAATAATGTTTCAGATTCTGAAGTAAATCTGGAAAATAATGAGCCTAGACTAGTTTGCCAAGCACCAATCATAAGATTATTCTAATTTCAAATTTAAGCAAGACATAATCATAATATTAATCTTAACGAAAATGTTTATCTAGTGTACCTCTCTCTCGTTGCACATGGGAATCTGAACAAGAACCATTGGAAAGTTTGAAGGGTCCTCAACATCAGAAGCATCTGCATCAATGGTTGGCTTCAACTTCTTGTACTTGATCCAGAAGCATCCAAGGCAGAGAACAAGGCGATCCAGAGACTGAATCAAGAAGAGCACAATGCAGAACTTGGAAACAAACAAAACAAGAGGAGCAACATAGTCTTCCCTGAAAGAGAGCCAAGCCACATAGAACCAGTGCAGCAGACCCTGAACCTCCCAAGGGTGAATCATGTGCAAGTTCCATTGGTTGAAATGAGCAATGATCTCAACGACCAAGGCTCCAATTGAGAGAGCAAGAAAGACCTTGATGAACCTGTACAACCTCCCTCTACCATTAGGACCCTCGTCGTTCATGTCAGCCAGTGAAACGCGCTTCTTGACCAAAGCAAAAGTGGCTTTGAGACCATTGGTCAACCATGACAAACATGTCATAACTCTGTGGAGTTTAAGGAGAAGAAACCACGTGAACTGCTTGCGGCTCGTGGCTTTCTGCTTCTCTTGGAACATGGGAGAATCCGAATCATGAACTTGCAACAAGGTGTAGTTGTTGGTACTAGACTTCTCAGTTGTCGTGACAGCACAATTCGGTGCCATCACTCTCTTTTTCTCTGAACTCTGTGTAAGTCCTCGGGAAAGAAAGAATGAGAGAAGAAAAGAGAAGATTTTGGGAAAAGGGTCAATGCTCTCACCAATGACAATTGAAACTAATCAGATAGTTTTCCTCAACATCATAAATGTATCCGAAACAAAAAACAAAAGGGTCACTCCCAAATGAGACTTTTTCCTCTGTTGTTGGCTTTTAAAGCTGAACTTAAGCAAATCTCAGAAGTTCTGATAAATTCTGAGTTCAGAGTTTAGCAGAGAAGGACACTTTGAAGGGCTTAAACTAGGTATTAATAGCATTCATAGTAACAACAACAACAGCTAAAAACATGTTTTTTTTTATCATGTGTCCCATTTGAATGGTTAAATTTGAAGACTTTGAGGTAAGGTGAAAGAACAGGCTGGCATCATGTTGAGCAATGTTTGGTGGACACGTAAAGAACCACACCATAAAGAGTTACACCTGAATCACACCATAACCTTTTCTCTTCTCAGTGTGACAATAAGATACAGCTAAAGTGCAGATCACAGCAGAGAGGGAAATGCTTGTTGTCTGCTGTAAGCGAATCACCACAGAACTTTCCTTCTCTCTTCCTCATCATCATCATCATCATCATAATAATATTATTATTATATTAATTATGATTTATGAACAAATAATTCAGATTAATGATATCTTTTAACAAAATCTAGATTTTGGGGATATTATACTTCAATCAGGTTAAAATCTGATGGATCATGTTCAAAAGAAAACACTTGATTCAAGAATGTGAATTGGATTTTTGCTATTGTCATGATTCCAATTTATTTGTCATTCAAGATTTCCATTAATAGAACAATGAATGCATGTCCTTTTTTGTATTATTTTATTAAAAAGTTTACATCCTCAGTGAATACATTAACTGGAGAATGAGGTAATTTAATCTGGGTTAATATTAATTTATGTGAAGAGAAATTATAAAAGAAATAATCAAAGTACAATCACAATATTTTTTTAAAAAAATAATGCTTTTAATATGGAAATTTTTTCATTATTGATAAATCCTAAATAAATTAATATTAGTTATGAAGTTATTATTACAAATTTAACAAATATGGAAAAGTGTGAGTAATTGACAGCATAAAATTATTTTGTTTCGTATAGTCACTTTTTATATTTAGAAAAAAAAGATTAAAATTGTTTGTTCAATTAACTATGATTGGTTTGCTTATAATTTAAAAAGTTGTACAAATTATTTTATATACATAAACTAATTTTAGAAAAAAATAGTATATACACTCGTTATATAAAGAAATATAATCATAGTCTGTTATATAAAGTAAGTTTATTAATATTTAAATACCATTTTTAGAAGTTATATTTACTAGATTTTGTACTAATCGATAAGCATAAATTAGTGCATAAAAATTTAAATTGCATGAAAATTTTATTAATTTTATAATAATGATTTTAACAATCATAGCAAAAGTTATGTGATTTGTTCACATTTTACTCAGATGCCTCTTGAAAATTCATAATTAATATGTGCACAGAATATTTTTGTTTCTGATTTTCCTTTGTGTAGAAATAGTAGTTTATTAACTTTTTAAAAATGATTTGGCCTAGAAAATTAATTATTATGGACTTGGTGCATTGCATTATAAATTATTTATTAAATTACCAGCTATTACACTTGTTAAAATTGTTATTATTAAGTGAATTTTACATCATGAGATTTTTTTTGTGTTATTTGAATTTAAATTATCACATATTATATGTTTTACATAGTTGTATGCAATGTATCTATGCTTATGTTATTTTTGTTGATAAGACATAAAGTGAAGCCAGATGATATCATATCAAGCATATATGACAAATTGAAGAAAAAAAAATTAAAATTAAATTAAAATTGTGCCTTTATCTATGCCGTGTTTGGGGGTTTAATTTGAGATCAAGTCAAAAACAGCAAGAACATGTTGACAAATGCTGTGTTCAACTCTTATTTTAAAGAGATCAATTCACACACAATAAAAATTTTAGAGATAAATCACTAATAGAAATTTTATTAATTTTAGGTGTGTTAGTGTTTAGTTTGATGAAAAATAATGTGTAGCCATGTTATTTTTATCAAAATATATAAAAAAAATATTTAAAATTTTATCCATAATTAATCTTTATAAATATTAGTAATGGTCTATTTTCATAAAAAAAAAAAATTCTTTTAAGGAATAGAAGAATAAAACAAAAAAAAAAGTTTTTGAGCATTTTCCCTCAAACCTAAATGCTAGCACAATTCAGCAGCCAGATGCTTCAGTTTTGGATCTTAGTATAATCCAAAGGTATATACCTCTAAAGTTAAATATAAAAAATAATAACAATAACTTTTTCATTAATTAAAAAACTAATTAATATACTGCCAAACATAAAATTAATTAATATTTTATTTTATTTTATTCATTTTAACTTGAGAATACTTTTTTTTTTCTTTCCAAATACTCATCGAAATTTAGTATATATTAACAAAAAATAAGAATTCACTTTTAAAATTTTATTTTTATTTTCTTCTAATGAAATTAATGTTTTGATTTCAAGATCTTTGAAATGGTATTATTAAAATCAATCATCGTTCTGAAATATTGTTTCCTTTAAAATTTGAAAGTTCGTTATATTTTTGTTCTAAAAAAAGGTCTCAGAAGATTAAAGAAAAAAAAATAAAAATGTATTTAAATTCTTCTTAAATCGATTTCTTAACTTATATAACAGTTGTACATACCAGATAAATTACGATATGAACTTACTTTTTTGGATTTTTTTGATTTTATATATATTAACATAAGATTATATATTGTACATACAATAATTTTAGTTAGTTATTATTATTGTAAATAAATTATTCTGAATAATGTAGGATATTAGTTCCATTACTAATTATCATTAAAAAAGTTGGCAAATGATGAAAGAAAATGGATTACGCGTAAAGTAGAAAGAACTATTTGAGTGTAGAATTTTGAATATTTAAAAGTTTTAGTTTTTTTATAAAACCTTGATAGAAACGTGTATTTTGTGACCCACAAGGTTTGGTAAAAAGTGTGTCGGTGCGATTAGTTATCACGCGGTCTTCAAAAAGAAAAAAGAGTTTAGGTAAGATATTGAACCAATAGTAAAACGTTCTTATCATTTTTATTTTTTAAAGTAAAAGTAGAATAAAAGAAGAGAAAAAAAATTGCTTAAAGGTTAAATATAAAAAAAGTAATAGTTTAAAGAAAGAAAAGAATAAAAGTAGTGGGCAGTTAGAATAGTTTGAAAGAAAAATAGTGAAAGTCTAAAAAGTTGTTCAAGAAAAAAAAATTGTCAATCAACAAATAATAATAATTTTAATTTGACTCGAGAATGAGAATGATTGTGTACATGTCCTGAAAGTTTATATTTATTATTATTTTAATTCTTAGTTTCGTAATTTTTTTTCTTTTTTATATAATTTTTTTCCAATTATTCAAATTATTTAATATTCACAAAATTCTCTTATATCTATAATGTAATCTTCCTCTTATCACTTTGAAACATTTTTCTAAGTGTGAAGTTTAATTCAAATTATGTACTCATTTCAAGAAATAGAAATAGTTGTCATGGAACACTTCTGATTATTTTTTGTTTTTTTAATATTAATTTTTTTATTTTATTCGCATAAAAATGTTTGATTCTTAATTTCAAATGTTTAACTGTGTAAATTCTTTGTTAAACAGATAACATAATTTTTTATTTTTTTTACTTTTAAATTAATTTCATTTAAAGATAATTTGTTTTGTTAAAAAAATTATATGATCTTTCAACAGTTTCACTCGTTCAATATCTCTAAATTTACTCATACTTATTTATTTATATATATATATATAATTTTTTTTCTTTTCTGTAATTTTATTCAGACAGTATATCGCATTTCACCAAATGAAATCTTCAATTTCATCGAATAAGCATATTTTTTTTTATCATACTGTGACATTTAAAAAAAAAAAGTGATTTTAACACTGAATCTTTATTATGATTTTTTTTAAAAAAAAATAATTAATAAGGTATATTTGTTATTCCATAGTAATATAAATGAAATATCAATTTAGACAAGAATAAATTTTTACTTTAAAATAAAGATTCGCCCCACTCATTTTCTTACCTAATTAGACCAAATATTTATGAAAAATATTCTTAATAATATTTTATTATCTCTCTCCACCACATTAGTTAAAGGTGTTATTTTATACATTTTTTTCTATTATATCTTATCTGGTTTTTGTTTATCTGTAATAGATAACTTATTTTCTAAAATATCGAATCAACACATTTAATAATTTTTATTATTTTTATAATTATTTTATTGTTATCCAATTGTTATTGAATATTCTGATTTGATATTTAAGTAATTATAATTTATTTCTAATATTTTATATTAATATATATATATATATTTAACACTAAATCTTCTATATTTACTTTGTTGTAATTTAAAATATATATATATATATATATATATTTAAAATAAAATAAAAAAAAGACAAGTATAAGTTCATGAATACCTGTTATTCCATAGGAATAAAATGAAAGATCAATTTAGACAAGAATAAAATTTTATTCAAAATAAGTTTAGAGATATTGAAACACACATTCGACCCACTCATTTTCTTATCTAATTTGAATTTTTTTTTAAAAAATATTCTTAATAATATTTTATTTTCTCTCTAGGTTCTCTTTTAACTTTTTTCTATTATTCTTAATCCAAACATGTTTTTTTTCAAAATTCAATCACACTATTTGGGAAGTTAAATATCATTTTTAGTAAATTAGTTTTTCAATCTTGTGTGTTTGTTCTAAAAAAAAATTCTTTTTTTAGTTTGTCATCAATATTAGTGAAGTTAATTGAGATAAATGATATTCTCAATTTGCTTAATTGAATTTTGGTTAAACAAATTTGGTCATGATGCATGAAGTTGTTTTTATGATATTTTCACTAAAATAGAGTAAAAACTCAAACTTTGCTCTAGACTCTATTTTCGCTCCAGGAATATTTTTTTTCTCGAGCGAAAAATGGAGTTAAAACTCAAGCTTTGTTCTAAGTCATATTTTCACTTAAGGGAAACAATTTTCACTCAAACTATTTTTTTTTCTTTAATTAATTGAATATGAATGTTAAATATAAATATAATTAAAATATTAATTTGTATATACAATTCGTGATTTTTTAAGTGAATTATATGGTATATCAAAAAGATTGTTGACAATTATAAAAATTGTATAAATCAAGATCACGAATATGAGATAATTTGTGAATCATGGTTTGATTTGTTGTATCAAGTAAAAAATTATAACAAGAGATTCTGATAAATGTGTCTCTTTGTGATAAAAACAGTAATACAAGTGTATAGTTGTATTTTATGTATACCAATGTTACTTTAGAGAAAGTACCAATGTGACAAATATATATAATTGTATTTTATGTACACAAATAGATGTAGGTACAATTACATCTAAAAAAATTAAAAATCTATTTTAAACTCTCTGGCTATTTTATGTATTTATATACTTTGTTATATTTAAAATACTATATATTTTTTTTTATAAACTATCTCTTGGAGGGATTTATAGTAGATATGATAATTTCAAGTGGGTGGTGATACAAACATCCCTTGAAAAACAATTAAGTACATTAATCTTATTAAGTAGTTAAAATTTATATTAATTAAAAATTTAAATATTAATTAAAATTTTGTTATTTAAAAAATGTAATTAAAATAATTTTAAGTAGTTAAAATTTAAAAAACATAAACGAGAACAAAGGTGGTATATTTTTATAATTTGAAATTAAATCAACTAATAACGGGTAACATTCTACTATCTTTATATAAATTGAGTATATTTTAATTTTAGTTTCTGTGATTTTTTTTATTCCTTAATGTTTTACTATTTTTCTTCTAAGATTTATTTTAAGGTAAATAGATAATATATTCTTTAAGATTAAACTTTTTTTATACCTCTTGTTGACTTTATATCATGATGCTAAACAGCGTTATTACCAGAGATAAGTGTTGACTTTCTAAATATGTTATTTTTAATCCTCATAAATATATATTTTTCATTATTTTTTATTTAATCATCATAAAAATGTATTTTTTTAATCTTTACAACTATATTATTTTTATTTTATTCTCTATAAACATCATAATGTTGTGACATTTTAATGTTATCATAAAAACAATTTTTTTTTCTTATCCGAAATAAGATTTTGATGGTGTAACTTGGTCAGAAGTTCATCATTTAATAAGGAGACAGAGAACAACAAAACATCATAAACAAGTACTCCAGGGAGGGATGTTTATACCCAACACTTTCTAACAAAATTTTAACCAATTTAAGAAATCAGACCCAAATATTTTAATATTTTAAGGATAAATTTGATGTTTTTTGCATAGTTGGAATATAAACTATTATAAAAAATTATCAAATAAAAATTAATTTTACGAATCAAAAATAATTAATTATTATTTTATTAAGTTAAATACTTTTTAAAAAAAATTGTAAATATATAAAATAGTTTTTATTATTAATAATAAATTATAAATAAAATTTTAATTTATAATTTAAAATATTAGTAACTAAAAATTTCCTAGTAATTTACATATAATTTAGAAACTATCTTATAAAGTTTTATTGATAATAGATATCAGATACCAATAATTTTTTAATCTCTAAAATAATATAATTTAATATAATTAATTAATTTTATCTATAAATTTATTTATTATTTAATGGTTTTTCTTATAATATAGTTTTATGTTAAATATCTAAAAAAATATAATTTAAAATAATTTTATAGGAGTCACAACATTTTTATGTAACATGATAATATGTTTATATTGACATTACTTATATTTAAAAAAATGTATATATTCTAACATGTCTAAATTGTAGTTATATAATTACGTAATTCAATGATTAATATATATTATATTAACAAAACAAATTGAATCTATCTATCCCATATTTATGGTATCTTAATTAATACAAGATTCTGTTTGGATAAATTCACAAGAATTTTAAAAAAACATATACAAAAATTGTTTATTTTTTCATAAATTAAAAAAAAAGGTTATATAAGAAAAATCTACAAATTAAATTATATATATGCTTTTAAAAAAGGTCAGTTTTTTTTTCTAGAGTTCTTAAAGAGAAATTTCATGCAAAAGTATGTTGATTTATATAAAGTGACAATCTTCTATTATAGACAGAAATAGAGAGACAAAGTTGTCCCAACTCTATGAGGAACCTTAACACTAGGCAGCATATACTCAATGTGTTTTGATTTATTTTGTTATGTGTTGTGAGTGAAAGATGGTAAGAAAGAACACAGCTGGGGCTGGAAGTGTTTATTTGATTGGGTGAGTTTGTGTTGTGAGTGAAAGATGGTAAGAAGGAACACAGAACACAGAATAATATGGGCACATATTGTTGTCTTGGTGGTTGAGTTGAGCAGAGTCATGTGATGTTACAATCCTTACAAAAAACTCCCATGTGATCACCTACCCTGCTTATGGCTGTCCCCATCAATCCTCTGCATAATTTAATTCTTCTCTTTCATTCATTCACACCCTTTTATATATATATATATATATATATATATATATATATATATATATATATATATATATATATATATATATATATATATATATATATATATATATATATATATATATATA
>Ga0123342_1002036_pt1 | contig 33902 bp, 20 predicted proteins | sample Turbeawhitnodule_FD_89960 | JGI IMG/M metagenome (GOLD analysis project Ga0123342, IMG submission 89960) | Root nodule microbial communities of legume samples collected from Mexico - Turtle bean Mexico white nodule | ecosystem: Host-associated > Plants > Roots > Nodule | place: Mexico: Nepantla... | reverse complement strand
TTCTTCCTGCACCTCCATATCTTCTTCTGGCACCTCCATACACAACATGAAAATACATTTTTATCCTTCTTGTGCCACCCCCATAGAATAACTTCCGGATTATGTAATCCGGAAACGCATTTGAAAAAAGACTTCCGGATTACATAATCCGGAAGTTAAAAAAGACTTCCAGATTATGTAATCCGTAAAGTAATCATGCATCTGAAAAAAGACTTCCGGATTATATAATCCGGAAGCTAATTACAAATTTGAAAAATGACTTCCGAATTATGTAATCCGGAATATTTCAGAGGGGCATTTTCGGAAATACGAGAATCTATGGAGGTGAGAGAAGAAGGTATGGAGGTGCAGGAAGAAGCAGCCCCGAATTGACCAAGACAAAAAGCACCCAGTACCAAAGGCCAATCAATAATGCAGCGTACCAACCGAACGTAGGAATATAAAAACAATGACAAAATATAAACCTTAAAGTATAAACATATAAACACCACCATCAAACCATTTATGAGGCCATTTTTCTAGCTGATTAACTTATTTTGTTCTGAATTTATGAATGGTGTAAAATATAAACCTCAATGTATCCAAGGTTGTCCGGATCCAGCTCCTCCATGATAAGGGCAGCATATTCCTCTGCACGTTCGAGTAACTTTGACAACTTATTAGCTGAAGCACTTAAGGTGATAATCTGCAAAATGAATCATACAACTATGTTCACGTCTCTCCACAACTCCAATTAAAAAAATAAACAATCTAAAGCAATTGAAAATTAAAATTTTAATCTGGAGCCATTAGTCATTTGGTCCAATGGTCGCTGAGTCAGTAATAATTGTCTTTCCTTCAGGATTTGAGTATCCCTATTTATCCGATAAAAATAAAAGTAAATTTTTTTAGGAGTTCTTTATTGGATAATAAACTCTTACCTCTTTTACTTCTTCTTCAGTGATTCGTCCATCAGCATCTTTGTCCACCCTGACATGATTTAGGTTTATTAGTAACCAAAAGTGCATGTACACCTTAATCAATGATGCAATATTTCTTACATTTGGCTTTAAAATATTATTTTATTTTTATTATGATAGAGCTGCTTTCCATTTATATTTTTATTATAGTCACCTAACCTTGGTTATCTAATTATATACACATGTAACACTGTTTATTTGTGTTCGGTCATTTGCCACTTGGGAAACTTGAATAGTGAGTCAAATAATTCGAACAGTTAGAAAAGTAAAACAAAAGGATTCATGGACGTCATTGATACTAACTACATATATAGTCATCAAAACTAATTACTGAATCGAACAAAAAAAAAGTGTTGTCACTTCAAATAAGAAAATATGTTTAAATTTTCTAATGAAAGATAAAAAAAAAGCAACTATAAATAAATACTAAAAATTCGATATCTAAGGATGCTGACAAAAAAATGTAAATAGTTTTAATTAAACATGAAACAGTTGCATGGAATTAGCATTCATATATCGCAATCATCAACCCTCGTTATAACATTTTCTTATCATACCCTAATACATTTTAATCAAGTAATTAACACACGATATTAAATTACGACACATGATTTCACATGCAGATTCCGTGAAACGCGATAATGATATTTGGAAGTCTTACAGAGAAAAAAATGATCAACGGAAATGATTTTCTATATAATTATTTGAAAACTGAACGCCCTACTTTGACATAAGTATAGTTCAACGAAGAAATATTTGTATACACAGAGCGCATATATAATTTGGGCCATTTGTGGAAGCAGACAATCCGTCTCTTTCTGCTGCCTAATTATTAGATTAAACAAATTATATAATATCTTCTGGCATGCATATCCTAAATAAGTAGTTTTTCACTACAAGAGCAAAACAATGAGCTGTATAACAACATGAGCTTCCAAATGAAAATGAAATTATAATTAAATAATAGTACAAGAGATGATGATCATGGAGTCTTACATGTCGAAAAAGGTCTGAAGTCGTGAATCAAAACTCTGATCTGTAATTTGCTCCCAAAATTCACGCAACTGGTTCTTGGTTACGGAAGCTGATGTTATTCCCCGGCGACGAGCTAATGCGTCGAATAACTCACCGGCAAACTCCTTCGATTCCGTCATCCCTTGTTGTCATCAAAACTCATAAGTTCCAGGAAAAAAACTAATTTCTAAAAACGAGTTTAGTGAGTACTGCTATAGATAATAATTTATGATTGTATTTAAACTAAAATGTGTGTATATGATATGATACCTATGCACTGACTAAACCGAGTCTTTGGCAATTTTGCGTCAATGGCGAACTCATCGAAGCGCTTCTCGACCAGTGACCAACCTTCAGGACCTGCAGCGTTTTTGGTCATAAACTCAAGGCCGCGAAGGGCACGAGCAGCACCGGATTTGCTACGGTCAACTTTATCGAAGGTCTTGTTCGAGGTCATGCGTTTGAGTTCGCGCGAGACCTGTCTGAGGCGGCCGGAGAAGGAGGAGGGCCGCATCTCGAGGCGGCTGGCGAGGAAGGCGGTCTCGGAGTCGCCGCCGCGGATGTTCTGGACCGAAACGGCGTCGTCGCGGACGTCCAGCGTTATCTCCACCATCTCCTCGTCGTCCTTGAACCTGGCGCTTTTGTTCTTGCTGCCGTTCCTCTTGTGGCTGGTAAGCAAAGGCCCGCTGAAAGGCCCGCTGAGAGGCCCGCTGAAGCCCACTTGCATGCCTCGGCTTCCCGTGCTCTCCGTCTCCGACCATGACTCGTGTTGGTTTTCGTGAATCTCCATATTTCCACTCCCAAGCTATAATACGATGAAGAAAGTAAAAATGGAAATTGTATGTATATGTTTGTAAAATTTGAATAAGAAATTGGGGCAATGGAAGGTGAGAAATTGGAGTGAGGAGAGAGTGTGTATGTTTATATATAATGCAAAGAGAGAGGGAAGGTGGAAAAATGATATAAAATGGGAGGTGGGATTGATATGTAAGTCAAATAATGGGGGAGGTGAATCAAGGGGCGCAGTGGATATTGTTGTGCTGGTTTTGTTTTCGGACACGGAGGATAGTTGTTGGGATTCAAACCCTTCTTCTCGTGTTCAAACCAAACCATATGCACAACAATTTACACTCTTTTTCTTACTTCTAGAAATGGCTAAGAGAACCTGCATTTTCTTCTTATTTTTCACTAAGCAACACACAAATTCCACTTTCGAGTGCCAAGATAAGCTTTGGGAACAAAATATTGCGGTAGGCCAGAGGAGCGAAAGCGACACTATTATATTTGCCTCTTCCTGCTTCGCTATCTAGCACACTATGTGCTTACATTCAAACTCAGATCATATCATCTTCCACGTGTGTAAGACCGTAAGTTTTCTTTGACGTTTTAACAAACATCACTCCTCACCAATATTTTGGTATGAAAAGAAATAATAATTATCAAATTAATAAATTAAAAATTATAATTTATACTCTCCCTAGAATCAACATTTCGCTAAAATCAAGAAGACTATATTTATGATAATAAAGTGAATGATAAATTTAACTAACTTTTATTATAATAAATTGATTTTAAATAGTATTGATGTTTATATTGAAAAGTAAATTTTAAATTTAATATAATTTTATAAATCAATTAATTTATAAAATGAAAATTTCCGACCATTCACGGATATGCAGAGATACGCAACAATTATTATTAAAAAAAACAAGTATGCACGTGAATATTACTATTGAGGATAAATTGGTATCTTTTTAAATAACTTCCGCAAATACATTATTTTCATAAATAATCTTGAATCATTCTTCATCAATAATAAGTTATTTACCAAACAAAGTGTAATGAATGGAATTTCAGACAAACTCAAGTGTGGAATAAATAAAAAAATCACTTAAATTGGATAGAGCTTTTTCATTTTTTTATTACATTCGGTTCAACCCAGATTATCATGTTGTATCGAGTTAGGTTAAAGACCTGGAATTATTTTTTTATTAAAATTATTAATTTCAAAACATTTTTTAGATTTCTAAAGTATATATTTCCTTTAAAATAGATTGTATTATTTCATAATTAAATATTTTAAATAATAAATTTAATTAATACAGATTAAATAATTAACATTTGTATTATATTACTAATATTAATTATTTTATAATTTTGATTGAATTGATTTTCAGGATAAACATACCGAATATAATTGACTAGAGTTATATTTAATTTAAATTAAAGTTAGATTGAAATGTATATTTAATTAAACATACAATTAATTTAACGAATATTCCACAAACTGACAAATAAAATAACAACAATCAGATGAATAACCTTATTAATAAATATAATTATTACCATTGTTGGGTTCAAGTAAAGATAAAGAAACTCCACTAATTTAAGGTTTTATACAAGAGCCAACTACAAAAAAAGACGAAAATTACATGTAACTTGTTGTCTTATATAAAGACAAGTATTGAACACACCACATGTATTTTATATCAACTTTGTTCTTCGTAACGTAAACTGAGAGATTGACTTTTTAAAATACTGATCAAATTTAAGTTACCACAATATAAAGAAAGTTATTAAAATTTTCATTACATATCCAAACTAATACTACTCTAATTACATATCCAAACTAATACTACTCTAAAATAAGCAGACAATTAAACCATAACAAATATTCATCAAAGTCACAAATAAATAACAATAATTAAATGAACAGCCTTATTAATAATGATGATTAATTGGAGTAATGATCAACTTACAAACATATTAAATTTTCTAAAGAAAAAGCTAACGCAAAAATATAAGAAAAGTAAGTTTTGTATTCGTTGATATAGGAAGTCCACTTCTGGTTAATGTATATGGGTTGGGATACCCCTGAAGTATCCCCTTTAATTTTATTTATTCTTTGCTGATAAAAAAAAAAGTTTTGTATTATTTTTTGTTTGATTAATGATAATTCTTGAATTTATTATGGTTAATGATTTGTAAACTGGTTGCGTTTTAAATTTTATTGCAGTTAATGTCATTAATTGTGGTTGTAGTTGTCTTGGTTCAAGTGAAAATTTGGTCTTGGATTACGTCCAAGTCTCTCTCTGGTTTGTTCTTCTTTTCCGAGTGGTGTCTCGAACCTTTGGTCTGTATGACGATGGTTTCTTGAATTATCTTTTAGCTCAGATTTTTTTGGTTGAGTTAGGATTGCTTTGTAATTCTAGGCGTCTGGCGGTGTGAGTGTTGAGATGGAGTGTCTTAGGTATTTTATGTTTGTATAAGGGTTAGACCATCCCTAAAATGGTTCACATTTATTTATTTTTTATTGCCGACAAAAAGAAAATGCCATTAATTGGATTAAAATTTGCTAGGTCAGTCTTTTACTATTGAAGACAAAATTTATTGTTTTTATTGTGATTATTATTAGTATAATTATTAAATAAAAGTTTTCCTATTACATATCACTATGCAACTTGACATTTCAATTATGTTGACACCTCAAGTAACAACAATCATTTGCCATCACATGAAAAAAAAAATATTATTAAAAAAGAAAAAAAAATACAAAAATATGAGGGATTAGACCAAAACTCACATGTTAACAAAAACGATACATAGGTAAACTAAAAAAATTCTAATAACAGGCTATATAGTAACCTATTATACCAATGAAAAGATTCTTTATGAATAAGTCCCAAATTAGCTAATTTATCAGCACACGTATTTCCTTCACGAAAAATATAAGTAACCCTAAACCTGATTTTCCCACAGTAATTAAGACGAATATTTCATCGAAGCATTCAAGGAACATTATTCTATGATTATAATAATAATAATAATAATTGTTGTAAGTTAATCATGTAATCTTTTATCAAGTAATGTAGTTGAGGAAAGAGGTATATATGATACAATTATGTTATCAATCTCTAAAATGGTTAAATATTTTTTATGGTTATGGAGTAACATACAATATATATACATTTATGTGGAGAACCTTATCCTATGCTCACATTGTATTCATAGTATCATTAAATGACAATGACTATTGCTTTGCTTAGAGGGAGAACTTATTGCACATTTAAAATTGGAAATTCATGTTCCTATTTTGAAAAACTCAACTTGGAATATTCATTAAGGCATTAAGGTATATGGTGGTTGTATTTCATATTAAATTTTAATTATTTTACTACAATAGACTATGCACACTTTTACAACATGATCTTTCTAATGACATGTAATAGGTAATGACATTTTGGTCTATCTATTGTACATTGTATATCATACCAATCTTCATAATTACTCTACAACTTACATTAACTCCAACGTTTATTATTTTACAAAGTTATAATCAACAAGTAATGTACATTATATAGATTTGATTAAAACAAGTTGTCTACACACTATCAATAAATAAGCATCTTATAACCATTACTTTTTTTAATCGTAAAACTAATTGTCATGGCCTTATTAATTAATTAATTAATTTCTATGTTATCACACATATGACCATTGGAAGCAACCTTAACAACCAGAGGTTTGCTAATTAACTTTTATATAAGAACACAACCTTTAACAACCATAGCTTTGCTAATTAACTTTCATATAATCACATGTGTTCTTGCTCAAGTTTAGAATTATTTATGTTAAATTTTTTTTAGAGGAGGAGGAGACACGTGGAAAATTCTATATCAATGACATCAACACAACACTTTCAATCTAAAATTTTAATGTATCATATATATCTTAAATTCTTAACAATTCAGTTAAAATGAATAAATGAAAATGATACACTATTGTGTTTTTTTATTGAGTTAGACAAACTAAATCGTTGTAAATTCTATGAAAACAAAATCTTATATTATTTATTTGGATGACAACAATACTTTATTTTTATTAATATTTTTTATTATAAAAATGATTTCATGTTAGACATTACTATCCAACTTAACATCTTAACTAGACTGACCCCTCAAATAACAACCATCATCTGTCATCACATGAAAAAAATATTATTAAAAAAAATACAAAAAGATGGAACTACATATTTTAAGAAAAATAAGCATATATTTATAAAGTTCTTCTTTACCCATATTATTTTATTTATATAATTTATAGTTAAGATTGGAGATTTTATATAATTTCTTCCCTTATTGGATTAATTTATCTCTTTTAAAGTGTATTGAAATTAACATTACAAATAAGCTCTAGTTAAGTGTATATTGATAAACTTAAACAAGTAATCAATCATAAAACAATAAAACTTACTTGATAGTACATTATTTTAGATTTTGTTGCAACAGCTAACTATTTTAATTTATCATTGTAAAACAAAGCTTTTAACTGAATTTATCATATTATTCCAACTAATGAAATGTGTTATATATTACAACGCCATTATTAATCAGTTCTCTGCTTTCTAAAGTGATTTTGAATTAGCTAAAAAAAATATGAAGTTATTTAGAATTCATCGTAATTAATTTAATAAATAATCACTATTAACAATGTGTAGATAAAAACATTACTATTAAAAATACTATGGTAATTTGTAAGAGATTTAGCTCTGCCACTCCACGTATCTCGCATTATATACGTTCAAATACTTTATAAATTAAATATTTATTTCACAATATATGTGTGAAACACTAATACAATTTTTAAATATTGAATTATATGTCTTTTAGTAAAACATGTTGTAAAGAGTAAAATATTCGTGTTTTGACCCTGTAAATGAAAGAAAACATATTTAGAAAAAATATAGTTGATTTTGATAATAATAATAGAATATATAAAAAAAATTGAGTTTATGTGTGAAACTGAGTTAGAAGCTACCCAAAATATAGCCTAACACCTTCAGATTAATTATTAACGAATTCAACGTTATTTAAAATATATTATAAAATGTAGCAGTTCTATCGTATATGATAATGTTCATATTGTCAAATCATGTTCAGCAAAAGTTTAGTTAGGATATGGTTGATTAAACTAAAGTTTATGGTTTGGTACGAAATTTTGGAGTTTGACCAGTGGAAACTGTTACTCCTGGGACTGAATATTACGTCTATTTAATTTATACTGTCTTTTATTTCCACCATTGAATATCTGCTTTATTTATGGTGAATGTGTCTGATAGTTACATTCAAAAATTAATATTCATAATTACTATGATACTTCTGAAAAGTTGGGTACCAACCCATTTCATACTCAAGAACAAATATCTTTAGCACTTCCTACATGGTTTCTCTTTTCACACGCCATTCTCAAATTTTGCAAATTTTGTTAGAGATCACACGCTCCATTAATTAAACTTAGAATCTATTTTTTAATATAATATCAAAATTATTAAGAAATTATATTAATCTAAATTTATAAAATTTATCATATCACTATTATCAGACTATTTATAAATATTCACATAGTTTTAATGTAAGAAATATGTTAAAAAAAAATATATTTTATAATATATACAAGATGGGTAATTACTTAACGAAAGCTTGAAGTCAAGAATAATAATTATCCCCACATGTGCTGTATGAACTCTAAAACTGAAACTGGATAATTAATTATATAACTTAAGAATCGTATTTTAGTATTTGTAAGATTACAAAAGGACGTTTGATTTAAAGTCTTGACTTTAATATCCATAATTGCCTTTATCTAGTACTTATCGTTGAACGTATTCATTAAATACTAATTTTATTTTTTCCTTAGCACACTAAAGACAGAACTGCACTATGTGTTGTTGCTGACCGAGATAAAGAAAAGTCAGATATTATTTAACCTGTTGAGTGCCACGAAAATATTTCCATATTTTAACGTTTGAATTACGTGTTTTTAACAAACTTTTAGCGTATTTGATGAACTCGTGATAGCAAGATTCAAACACTAACAGAGATTTAAAATATTTATTAATTAGTTATTTTAGCTGTGTTTTATATTTAATATATAATCTTATATTATTTAAAAGTTAAAATAAATGACATTTTATATATATTTTTTCTTAATTTAATTTATATATATTTTATTTTCTTAATATAACAAACTTTAAATTCTAAAAAAAATAATACTTCGGATTTTACGGATTTTAGATACATGTTGTGTATTTTTATGTATAGATTTTAATTTTTTTTTTATATTGAATGAAAGTATTTTTAAAATTTGCATGATTTTTTGTCTTCCCGTGATATAAAGGTACTCCCTCTCCCAAAAAATTGATGTCAATGAGAAAGTAAAAAGCTTGATGAAAAATCAAAAGCTGGAGTTTTCCGCGTATTCTCTTGGAAAGTCAACATTCTCTGCTTCTTATTCAGTTTGCGTTTAAATTAATCATTTTTTCATAAAACAAACAACCCTTTATTTGTTAAATTTTCTTGAAACAAAACAAACATAATAGAATAGAAGATTTGAAGAACTTGTTGTATTATGAAACATGAAGCACGCAGTGCAGTGACCACGCACTTGGGCTGTACTTATCGGAATTTGTCTAAATTGAATGGAGATATTTTGAAATTAAAAAAAAAAAAAGACACACTAATCGTAATGTTGTTTGGATGAGTGTTCATAATGTGATATTCAATGGAACTTGAAATGATTAGATTTAGATTTATTTTCAACTTTTTCTGAAAAGGACAAGCACTAATGACCCCTTCAAAGAGGCGGCGTAAAAGCGCGTTAGAAACGGTCAAAAGCGAAACGACTTACGTGCGTCACAATTGCATTTTTAAATTTCTTTCAATTCATTTTCTTATGTTATTCTTATGACAAGTACTAAATATCTTTTACAATTTACCCAGAACATTAATTTATATCTGTCTTAATATATAGCAATTGTTTGCTCTAAAACTGCTCACAAAATTGTTGAAACTCATCGTCTAGTATTTTTCTAATTAATTTTTATGTGATTATGTATTCAATTTTTTCTTATTCATATTTGATTACTAAACGAGAGAAAACACATTATATTATTAATTAATAATATTTATTGTTTATTAAATGAGAAAATTGTTGAGTAATTAGTATTTATTTGTAAAATTATAATTATTGTGAGGCACAGCCAAGTTGGAGGAGAGACGAAAGAGATGAAAAACAAAGACGTAGTATTCTGAAGCAATGTCAAACAATGAAGAATGGTGATGGTAAAATTTACAGTTATATTGGTGATTTTTTGTTTGTTTATGGTTTATTGACGGATTTTATGTATTTTGGTTTGTGATTTCTTCTGCATTTTTTGTTGTGGTGGTGGGCATGGATGCTATGCTATGCACCTTCTTAGGTTTTATTGATTATTTTGTGTTTTTTTTTTGCTTTAGGGTTTACATATTGACGATTTGTGTTATGTATTTGTTGATTTTTTTTGTTGGTGATCGTCGTGGTTCCTGCATTATTTGTGGTTTGTTGGTTATTTTTAGGGTGGTTGGTGATGAGTCTTCATCCATCCCCAACAAAAGAATAGATTGATAACCAGAATGACTATCAAACTTCACATCAACTATGTAAGGATGACAATCGGGATGAAATTGATCCAGTAGGGGAACTGCATTGTTTTTCACAACGACCGATAGTTTTCCCATCCCCTTGACGACCTTCCATGAAAAAGAGTTATCATGCATAGAATGAATGTCATCGACATGCTCAAAATATGATGGTTCACTCTTTGTGGGCATGACAAATTGATTTGATCAAGTTTTTTGGATCCTTTTGTTTTCACTTTATCCACTAATGCACACGTTAATGTCATATTTGTGTAGGTTATTTCACAGAGCTTGCTCTTAATTGTGATTTTACTTGCAATGTCAACTTCTTTAAAATGACGTCAAATTCTTATTGGATAGACAACTCAGATGATGAATCACATGATGACATATGAAAAGCTCAGTCTAGTCCATAAAGCATGAACTTCATTTAGTGATATGATATTCAGGTCATATCCAGCTAATTCACAAGCACATGGTAAACCGTGAGTACGTCTCACTATACATGCACAACATTCACTATCAAAATCCACATGTTTGACCCAATCAAACTCTTTAGCAATATGCATCAAAGCATATTTAGATACAAAATCCACCATTTTTTTTATACAAGTTGGTATTGAAAGTGTGCCCCCACAACATGTAGATTCTTCTCAAAGGATGCCTTAATTTCATTATGTTGCAATATTATGACATTGTTTAGTGTGTCCCAACATGTACACAAGTCTCCTATCGCTTCAAATTCCAATGAGCACATTCAACCATGCATATTACAAGATAAATATGAAGTTTGAACCTACAAATTTTGCATGTATATTATGAAGTATTAATGAACACATACAAACATACTTATTTGATGTTGTATTCTTTAAATACATCATTGTATATGTCTATGTCTTTACAAATTTTTGCTTGTGTGGAATGACCCATGTGTTATTCACATATTCAACAAATAACGACCATGGCGAACAAATACCTTCAAAACATTTTAGACACCCAAAAAATTCATCACAATATGCACACTCAATCATAAATTCCCATGCATCCATAATAATTTCCAAAACCTGCATATAATCAAGTATGTTTTAACATTCTTATTAATGTAGAATTGAGACAGAAGGTTGGAAGCTTCAAGAAAAACAAGGCTAATCATCAAAGCAAAGTTTATGTCACTAACAATGACTTAGGATAACACATTTGACCTAAAAAATAACCCTCTAAGTCTTTCTAAAGCCTAAATGAAGTTGTTTTCTTGTTCACTTACTAACAACACAAAAGCAACAGAGAAAGTCAATATTGTGGATGTCACACCTACTATCTCAAGCAAAAACAACCTATATTTTGTTGGTTTTGTTAGTGGTATCTATCAACAACACAATGTTAAATGCATTCAGTAATTTAATTGAATTAGGGTATGTCCATAAAATATGAGTGACAACTTGTGAATACTAATTACACCTACTCCAGTGAATATATTTGTCACGCTCAAGTAACATCATTAGTTGTTACATTCCAGTTCTAGATCGTCTTAATGATCAATTGTATGCATATTGGTATTGAACACTTGCTTTATTTTTGTTATTGTGACATTGTCCTTGTTATTCTCTTTCAAAGTAAATAATATATTTGTCGATCTCACTAGACTTTTAGTCATGTCAACAACCTTAAAATGTTCATTCAGTTTTAATTTACCAACATAGGTGTGACCAACTAATGTCTCAGCCATTTCAATATTATGACTTCCACATATTACTTTCAATGCCAAACATTCTCCATTACGAACAAAATTACCCTCCAATTTAAAAGAGCACTCACATTTTTTTGTAACAGTTACAATCACCTCCAAATCGTGTTTGTACAATTCGTTTTACAACCTAACAATACAAGTCTCTCTTCCTTGTTGTCCACTTTCTTTGTCAAATTTAATCTTGACAATCACAAAACTAAGTCGAAAGGTCATCCTATGTACCCACTGATGTAAGTCATTTCGCATACAAAATACTTACATAAATACAATACAACATAATGTCAAACTTTTTACTCAAATGAATGAAATTTTATTAACCTCATTTGTTGTAAAATTCCTAACATAATCTCCTCCAACCAATTCATCTTCACTGTTCATTGAATTGAACTCTTCCATATCCGACATCTTATCTACTTTGTTGAATATTCTGCTCCAAAATTAGATTTCATCTACACATTCAACAATCATTGTGCTACAATTATACCAAAAAAAAAAAATGCTAAAAAAAATCGTATTTTGGATTACAAATTTTGAAATACAATTTTTGTATTCTAGATTGTGCATTCCATAATAGAAAATTTATATAGATTACACAATCCATAATACTAATTTGTTATTTTTAGAATGTTCAATCTGGAATATCAAATTTGTATTTTAGAATGTACAATCTTTAATATAAATTTTGTATTCCAAAATTTACAATTTGAAAATACAAAAGTATTCCAAATTGTACAATCAAAAATAAATTTTTGTATTTTGTGTAATCCAAAATGCAAAAATTCATAAATATTAACTTCTAAATTCTATAATATGGAAAGTCTCACATTCTAAAATTATAAAAACATCATTGAAAAACTAAATGAGAAAGCATAACAACGCAATCACCTACCACCACTACTAATGCCACCAACTACCAAAAAAATGATAACATCGTAAATTAACAACTCTAACATATACCAATACCTAAATTCCTTTTCAAAGGGATAATTATGAAAAACATGGAATACAAGAAGAATTTATCGGCTAACAAAATGGTTGTTTATTCTTGCACCTCCATAGATTCTTGTGGCACCACATACTTCTTTAAATACCAAAAATACCCTTTATTTTATTGATGTTTTTCATTTTGGAATAGATATCCGAAAAAGCTCTGGAATATAGAATTTGGAAGGTATTTTTAGATTGGAAATACCTTTCAAATTCTATAATTCATAATGGATTTCTTTAAAAAAAAATATAGAATCCATAAGATATTTTCATATTACAAAATTTTTAAAGTATTTCCTGATTCGGAAATACCTTTTGGATTCTATAATCTAAAATATATATTTTTTAAATATTTTGGATTGTATAATTTGGAAGTTACTTCTACACCTTTTAAATTTTACACCTTTCAAATTGTAAATAGAAAAAAAATAGATTTTCAAATTATAGAATCTAGAAAGTATTTTTTAAGAATAAAATAATCTTTTATCTGGCTTATGGGCTGCCTTAAGTTATGGTGGTGCAAGAAGAAGCCTCAACAAAAGTGATAATAAAAACACCGGTCCAACAGATTATGAGAATGTTAATGGGCCTGCTATGGGAGTATTAGATTATTGCATAAACAAAACTGTATTAATATATATATATATATATATATATATATAATTTGATAAATTAGATTTGAATTTGTTATCATAATAAATACTAATATATCAAATAACAAATAAAACTTAAGATAAGGTGATTTCATAGTTGAGATTTCTTAATGGCGAATTTGAGTTTTTGTAACTACACTTCAAATCCATCTCTCTATGATTCACCCCACCACAAACATCAACTTCTTTTAACTAATTGTAACAACTAATTTTATTCAGAATTTAATAAAATTCCTTTCAGAAAAGGGAAAAAAAAAAAAAACTGTGATGGATCACTGAAAAATAGACAGTGGAGAGTAAATAATGAGAAAAAATGAAGAAGAATATAATAAGAAATGGGGATTATGAAGCATAAAAAAACACAAAAACAGTTTACTAGTTTATAATTTGATCTCTGACAAAATATTGCATTGGATTCTGTTTCCATGTTTTTGTTTCGTCTAGTTGTTTCATGTCTCTGCCAATACATATGCGATATTCTTTATTCCCTCCCATCAATTATGTATCATTTGAACCTTCACCACATTATGGCCCCTCCTTCTTCTTTCTGCCATCTGTTACATAAATTTGTATAAACATTCACTCTTTTTTCACCTCATCTACCTTTTATTCTCAATAAATTTACTCTTTTCACTTCTTCAATTGCCATCTAAAACTCAAATTCAACATTTCTTAAAGTGTTAAGATATCACATTTAGAATTCATTCTCAATATATCCATTTCTATATGGAAAAATTAGTTAGAATTTAATTTATGGAGAATTAAATTCCAGCTTCATTTTTTTTTTCATTTTTCTTCAAAAAAAATGAAAAAACGAAGGTAAATAAAATCTGATAATACTGTTCGGTGTTAAGAATTATAGCCACCCCAGTTATTAAATTCTCAATATATCAACTATATCTAGTTTTAAAACAAAAGTGGGGATGAGTTAATTTAGTAAATTTATTTAAAAATGGGTTTATTTAAAAAAAAAAAACAATTTTAGGAACTAAAATGACGTGAATTATAAATATACCCCAAATGTATTTTTTTTTTATAAACATTATAAATTACTTTCATCGAACTCATTTTTTTATTAAAATTAAGTACGTGTCTTATGCATGTATCAAGTCACTCAGCTCGATTGTTTTATTTTTAGAGAAATCACATAATCTTTTATTTTTAAATTAGAAGTTACTTTTAAATTGTAACTTTCATTTATTTATAATTAATTTAGAATTTTTGAAAAGTAATTAGACACAATTTTAAATATATATATATATATATATATATATATATATTTAAAGACTTAATTATTCTTTTTTTTTCTGCATTGAAAAAATTCAATGTGGTCTCAAAAATTTAATTTGGTCTAAACTTTTCTTAAAAAAATTTAATGTGATCCCAAGGTTTTATAAATAATTCAATGTCATAATTTCAATTCCTTTTAAGATTATACAATGCATATAAATTAATGTGTAATAAAATCTTCAAAACAAATCTGTTTTAAGAAGAACAATAAAAAAATCACATTAAATCCTTTCAAAAAGAGTTTGAAACTATATTGAATCTTTTAAAATCAAGTTTTTGCCGACTAAAAACAATTAACCCTATATTTAAAATAATTTCCAATCATACTATTTCCATAAATCATGTTTCTATACATATACCCTGAAATACGTTTCCAAGACTATAAAATGACGACTTTAGTTCCAAACATTTTGTACAAATTTTGTTACAACAGAAGATGAAAATAAGAATGAGTAGCAATGTGGTGGAGTGTAATAAAAACACTTACAATGTGAAAAAAAGCTTTCTTAGATAAAAATTTGTTGTGAAATATATTATATGTTTAAAATGTGAAAGAAGTGCATCTGATTTACCTTGATGAATGGTACAGCAAGTCAGCAAGAAAAACGATGGGAAGGCGACACATAACTGGTTTTGCAAGTAGCTGTCAAGACCACACCATTCTCCAGGGTTAAATCAGAAACTCAGACGTTTACATGTCTTCTTCTTAATCTCACCTTTCACTTTTTCTTTACACATTATTTTAACATTTGTTCACAAAATGTCAATACCAACTCTACCCATAACTAAGCTGCGTTGAAAGAACACAATAATCAGTACAAAATCATGTGGGAAGAAGAGCACCACTCTCTGTAACATCTCATTATTAAACAATCACCACACTGCTTTTAGCCCTTCATACATGTCTCCACGTGATAAGATGAGGTGAATGTTTAATTAGCATATTTAATTAGGTGAATGGAGTGTTTATATTTATTATATACTGTACTGCTAATAAGCTTCACATAAAATTTCAGTCACAATAAGTCCATATGTCATTAAATTTGTAGACTTAAATTATGGAGTGAAATTTGATTTGTCCCCACCTTACGAACCCTGTTCTTTATTTATAATAATAGTATATAGTAATGGGGTTGGAGAAATCTTGTAGAATCACCCCATAGCGTTAGGCAAGGCCAACAGAACAGGACCTACCATCTACTTTTACATGGTGTTGATTAGGTGACTTTTAGGTACTAAAAAGTTTTATCCAAACTTCAAATTCTCCTCAACTTAACACTAAAAAGGAGTGGATATTTGGATGTTTTAATCAGCATGAGTGGGAGAAAAGACCAATAACTTTTCTTTTCTGACAAAACAGCTTAAAAAGGCATACAAGACAAAAGAATTAAGTCAAAGTGGAAGGAGGGAAAGAGTTTGGGTGTGTTATGTATGCAATGCATTAACAGTTTTGTTTGTAGGGTAGAATTGATTATGATGAGAAGAGATAAGAGTGTAGGAACAGGGAAGTAAAGAAGGACCAGTACAACCACAACTGCCAGGTTCAGGGGTTCCTTGGAGTAGCATTAAAGACACTGTTCCAGATCTTCACTCACCCATCACCACCACCACCACCCAAATCCACAATTCTTCACAAACTGATGCAATCAAATGGAAGCAAACACCTTTTATAAGAGGAAACATGCATTCATGTCTTGATGACTTTTAGGTGGGAGAAGGAAAAGAAATGGGTTGTGCTTCTGAGCATTTTTCTATGATCTTCATCATCACCCTCTTTGTGATCCTATCATTACAAAGCACCCACGTTTTGACCGTGACGGGTTCTCTGTTCAATGCAGTGGGAAGCTTCCAAGTTCATGGCCTACCAGAGATGTATTTCATTGAAGAGAATGATGAAAAGCAGATTAAGAAAATCTCAGGACTTGATGAGAATGAAGAGAAGCAAGCTTTGATAGTGGACAAGTTTAGATCCTTGCTTGGCCTAAAGAGTTTCCACACCAAAGTACCATCCAATGGTGATTTGGAGTTTCTCTCTCCCTCACCTTCTCCATCACCCCTCATTGAAGAAGCTCCGGCTTCTGCTCCTTCTCCTTCTCCACTTGCACACCTGCACTCTCATTCCCATCATCCACGGCATCGTAAGAATCCACCGCTCCACCAAACTCATCATGAAGATAGAGGCAGGGCCAAAAGAATACTAATAGCTGTTCTTGTGTCTGCTGGGGTTGCTACATTGATTGGTGCTTGTGGATTATTCTTGGTGTGGAGGAAATTCTCAAGTCACGCAAAGAAACCCAAAAGGACAACGCCACTATATAGCAAGAGCAAGGGAAGTGAAGGTACTTGTCAAAGTTCATCAAGCAAGGTGAGTTTAAACTCTGGACTAGATCTGTTTTATCTTAATGCTTTAGGCGAGGACATTGAGCAACACGGCTGCACCTTGAAAAAGACTTGCAAGGATGGTCTAGAGTATGATAATGTTAGCGGTTCTTCCACCAAGGAAGTTGCATTTGTTCATGAAGATGCAGAATCAGTAAAAGGTGAAGCTGAATCTGATGACGGCAACTCTTCTGGGGATAAGATTATCCCTGAAGATTGCCATTCTTCAGATGATGAAAGTTTTCACTCCTTTGTTGATTCGCACTCAAATAATAGACTTTCCAATGCTTCAGCTTCTAATCTTAGTGACACAAACTCTCTGTCCCGTCAAAATTCTAGTTCATTACCAAACCAATTTCTTAGTTCTCCACACAACTCAATCCCAAGTAGACAATCTCACCAACCATCAAGTAGTACAAAACATGAGGAGCAAGGGATTGAGACCACTCACCACTGTTCAAAAACATTTACTTCCCCACCACCTCCTCCTCCACCACCACCACCACCTCCTCCACCATTGCAAATGCCATTGTTTTCTTTGCATTCTCTCACTTCTTCCTCCAGAGTCTCCTCTCACTCTCCACTTTCTTCGACATCTAATAATTTATCATCTCCGATAAATTCAGACATTTTCTCAGGTTCAAATCAAAGTCCAGAAAAAGAGTTGCCTTCCACACCTGAACCTTACCCTACACATTCTCCACCCAACATCCCACCACCACCATGCCCACCTCCACTTTTTAAAGGCAATGGTTACAATGCCAAAACTCCGCCTCCTCCACCATCTCAACTCCCTCTATTTACCCCACTTGGTAAAGATGGTGCACCATTGCCAAAACTGAAACCACTTCATTGGGACAAAGTAAGAGCCGCACCAAATCGCACAATGGTTTGGGATAAACTACGATCAAGCTCATTCGAGTAAGTTCAAGTTAATTAGTAATAGCCCAGCATCAATATTTTTTTTTTGTCATTTGTTTTTACAGTTTAAGCACATTATGAATTTGATTCAGGTTGGATGAGGAAATGATCGAGTCTCTTTTTGGTTACAACTTGCAAAATTCAATTAAGAACGACGAAACAAAAAGTAAAACCCCATCTCCAGGCAAGCACGTACTTGAGCCAAAACGCCTGCAGAACATAACTATACTCTCTAAAGCTCTGAATGCGACAGCTGAGCATGTCTGCGATGCCTTAATGCAAGGTAAACTATATCTCAATTATGAAAATATGCATAAATATAATAATAATACAAAAACGAATTATAGTATCTCTTACTCAAGTGCCAATGTTAATTAATAATAATCGATTTTGTTCTGAGCACTAAGTAAAATCCCACACCGACTTTTATTTACATAACATCAGAGTATTCATGTGCATTTATTCCATATGCTGGAGAAAATTGATGGTCATATTAATGTTGTCGAAGATGTTATTGTTATCTTGAAAATCAGGGAAGGGGTTGTCGTTACCCCAACTAGAGGCACTAGTGAAGATGGTACCCACCAAGGAAGAAGAATCCAAGCTCTTCAATTATAAAGGTGACATCAATGAATTGGGGTCCGCCGAAAGGTTCGTGAGAGCAATGCTTGACGTGCCATATGCCTTTCAAAGAGTAGAAGGCATGCTTTTCAGAGAGACGTTTGATGATGAAGTAGTTCATCTCAGGAACTCATTTTCAATGCTTGAGGTACCCCTCAAAGACAAAACTTAGAAATCGATCTTTACATGTTTTTCGTACTATTTTTGGATCAAGATTTCAATTTTATATAGGTACACCTAATAAAGGTTGCATTAAATGTTAACATAAATGATAACATAAAACTCTAATTTTTATCTGACAACATTGTTTCTAGGCTTTTGTTTGGACACCAAACTGAAGTTTCTTCATCCCACTGAAAGCAAGCGAAAGCTTTATGAATTCTCTCACATTGTTTTTTTTTTTTTGCCATTTGTATAGGAAGCATGCAAGGAACTTCGATCAAGCAGGTTATTCTTGAAGTTACTAGAGGCAGTGCTCAAAACAGGAAACCGTATGAACGTTGGAACAATCAGAGGAGGTGCTAGAGCATTTAAACTAGATGCCCTTCTCAAGCTTGCAGATGTTAAGGGAACTGATGGGAAGACCACGTTGCTCCATTTTGTTGTTCAGGAGATTGTTCGTTCGGAAGGAATGAGAGTTTCAGATAGCATTATGGGAAAAATCAGCCAGAGAAATAAGAACAGAACGGAGGAAGAAAAGGAAGAAGATTACAAAAGGATGGGACTAGAACTTGTTTCTGGTCTCAGCACTGAGTTATACAACGTGAAGAAAACAGCTACTATAGACTTGGATGTTCTTGCAAGCTCTGTGTCGAACCTATCAGAAGGAATGAAAATGCTGCAACATCTAGTGGAAAAGGAACTGCACAAAGATGAGAGAAGCATGAACTTTGTGCAGTGTATGAAGTCATTCCTGAACTATGCTGATGCAAACTTGAAAGAGTTACGAGGAGATGAAAATAAAGTATTGGTACGTGTGAAAGAAATCACGGAATATTTTCATGGGGATGTGAGCAAAGAAGATGCAAATCTTTTAAGGATATTTGTGATTGTGAGAGATTTTCTGGGGATGTTAGATAATGTGTGTAAAGAACTTAGAAAGTCTAAAGCACGTAGTCCAAGTCCTCTTGCTATGCTCCCTTTAGATAGATCATAGATTAGAATTAAACACTGTCTCCTGTGTTCATAGGAATTGAAATTTTTAAACAAACTGAGTGTAACTTTATTTTTGTTTTTATGCAGTTTTGGAGTATTTGGATTTTGTATTCACTGACTTTCCTAATCATAATCATATCAAACTTCGATTGATTAAAACTTTTTCTCTGTTCTTAGGAAATGATTACCTGGGGAAACAGATAATTAAATTTATAATAAAGTGTTGTTCCAACTTGTTTTATTTTCTACAGTATGAATAAGAACTGTACCCTCTACATTCGTTGTATCAGTTAAGTCCAACATTAGTTTTCTTTACTTAATTATGCAAAGGACGATGACTTAATTTTGTTTGAATATTCTTTTATATGCATTTATTTGAATCAATTATGTAATAGTAGAACAAACAGTAACATGTTTAAAGGTATATATTGTAGAGACTTTTTAGCCTCAACTAAACTTCTTTGTAAATTATGGTCTATAGTTGGTAGGCATGACAAAGATCTTGAACCTTCTGGTGTCTGTTCCGATCTCAATGTACTTTGATCGATTTCAGACATGAATATTTATTCAATTTTTCAAAACAAAAATATAGATGAGTATATAATCATTCCTCCTATATATACCCTTTCTAAATCCATTGCATTTCCTTTTCAAAAAATTCTTCTTCCGAAGTTTATACATTAAAGAATTCATTATGTTTTTAGGTTTATTTTTAAATATATAAATACTATCAACTATTTAATTTATTACTTAAAATAGAATGCATACACCCCAAAATACAGAATAAATCTGCAATATTGCAAATAGATGGGTTTACAAACTAAACTATATGTTAAATAAATTCTTTTAAAACTTAATATACCATAAAACTAGAGCATATACACGGTTTTATATATATATATATATATAACACAAGCATTAGAATTGCACAAACATATAACATTAATGAGAAGAATAAGTTGCATATAAATTTGTAAACATAAATCAAACAGTATTATAAGTAATTTTAGTTACTTTTATCTTAACTTGTAAGTTGATGACTTGAGGAATATACATATAAAACTAATCTATCTGAGACCAACATCATACTCAACTTTAACATCATTATATAGGTATTAGTGAAAGTTAGATATCTCGTTTCCTTGATGACGTTGATACCCAATACACTCTGCAACTTATTTTGACCTTGGAAACTTACTTTAAATTTCACTAAAAAAAAATTCTCCATGCTCAAATAACAAAATAATAATGTATTATCTACAAGCAATTTTTTTATAAGTATATACATATGAGTATGTGATCGCAATAACTACATATGAAACTAAATATTCAGCTATACACATATATATATATATATATTATCCATATAAATTAAGTGAATATATCACTTAAACGAATTAAGGTTATTTTAGTAATATTTTGTAAGAAAAAAAAAGTTGATTTTTGTCTCTTTCTCACTTTAACATTTATCGTTTTAATGAAAAAAAATTACATTAATATCTTGAATTCTTTTTTGGTTGTGTGAAGTTATCTCATTTGAGTGAGAAATGTAGAAACATGACACAAGAAAAAATTGACAATAACTAAAGATTAACGATTCCAAACTTTTAACAAATCTCATAAAGTGGTGTTTTATACCTAGAAGGTGGCAAAACGAGTAGATGGGTCTGAGAGCCTATCATCATTTAGATGGAATGAGTTAGCTATTTAAACCACCAATCTGTATTGGTATGTCTCGTCTAACCCACCAACTCGACAGACCATAAGTAGAGCGGACTAGTCCGTCAGTCCACTCTTATTTATTTTTTATATTTTTAAAAAAGAATCCCATGTTTTTTGAATTAAAACTGGTGTTGGTAAATATTTTATATAAAAATTTATTTACATTAATTTCTTTATACATAATTTTATTCATATATTTATTTTATTTTGTTAGACATTAAATTTTCTTTGATTAAAATACTAAAATTTGATTCAATTTTATGATTTGTTGCATTTTTATTATTCAAAAAGTAATATCAATTACTACAACAAAGTAAATAGATAAAAAAAGCAAATTAGTTATAAAAAAGAAAAAAATTGAAATAAAAAAATGACAGACGAACCTATCATCTTATTCTCTAATGAGGCAAATTATTAATTTCAACCTTATAACCTTAACAGACTAGTGACGAATTGAATCAACATAGACTAAACCCGTTTATCCACACCTATTTACACCTAACTCACAAACTATTTCAATAATTATAACAATTAAAGGATCCTACATTAGTGTGAATGTAAGGAAAACTTTGTAATGTGACAGACTTTCAGTACTTTGAGAAAATACTGTATTCAATGGAGGGAATGCAAAAATATCATAGTGGGTATGACTTAAGGGATGGGAAGAGTGCCCTAAATACGTGAGTTTATCACATACATATTAGGTGCATCTATCTATCCACAATGGTGTTCGAGTTTTGATGGAATCTCTAGTGAACTAAAAATAATTTTTTTTATCTCATTAATTGATGACTTAAATTTATGGTGCGTTTGTTTTTGGAGATATGAGGAGAAAGGAGGAATGAGATGCTCGTGTTTATTTAAGTAGTTTTGATACTAGATGAGTAAATGGAAGAGAGTATGAAAGTATTTTTTCAATCTTCACATAAATGAAGATGATATTTATACTGATTCCATGTATTTTATCTAAATATTATTGTACATACATTTTATTATAATATACAATATATAAAATTAAATATTATATAAATTTATTTAATAATTTAAAAAATATTTAATTATACTATTAATAACAACATATAATTATAAATAATAAAAATAATAAAATAAATTATAATATTAACAACACATATATAGTTATATAAAATAATAAATATTGTTTTTATAATTTTTAATAAATTTATTTTAATTTAACACAAAAATAATTTCTATTATATTTTTTTATTGAAAAATAAAGATAATTATGAATATTATGTATTAAAAAAATTTAGTTAATTCAAATCTAAAAAATAAATATCATAATTTATTATTTAAATATTTTTAATAACAATAATAAATTTGTAAAGGTACACTTTAAAATAATTTTTAAATTTTTTTCTACATCACTTATAAATTTCAATAAATCATTCTTATTCCTCAATCCAAACAGTCTCACACATCTTTTTTAATCCTCGGAATCTACTTTCTTTCCTCTCTACAAATCTCCTTCACTTTTTAATATATTATTTAAATCTATCATAATAAAAATTTGCTAAATTTATAAGATCGCTATTTTACCACCTATCATATCTATAACTTGTTATATAAGTTATTGCATGAGTGGGCCTTTACTTGGGTAGAGTATTGACCTATAATAGTTGTCCCTTGGTTGCTCACTCTTGTTACAAGGTATTCACCTGTTGAATTTTGTACTTTTGTAGTTCTTTCTTTGATTCAAAAGGAGCAAAAATTGGACCTTTGCAAGACGGTGTCGTTTAGAGGTGGAGTGTGTTTTTGAATTGCGAAATTGGGAATGCATTAATTAAATGTCATCGTAATATTTTCCGTCCTCAAGAAGAGTTGGCGGGACTGAGGGCAGCATCACTTTCGTCTCCTGGTATGTGCATTCCTCTCTGCTCTGTGCTCTGTGCTCTGTGCGCCAACCATTTGAATTTTTCTCCCAACAAAACCAAAAGAAGATCTTTCTTTCTTACTTGTAATTTATGGGAAGGAATGCGATGGATTGGAACAATACATGTTCGGACCAAGTAATTGCGGAAATGATTGAAATGGGTTTCGAGTATTCCAGCATCGTGGAAGCCATAAAAGTAGTGGGTCCATCTATTCCCAGCGCTGTGGAACACATTCTCAATTCTACTACTGGAGAAGCATCCACAACCCACATCTCCAATTCGGATGCACGCAATGGAAATGCTCGAAAGAAACGACCTTTGCGCACATCCCGTTCAGTTCGACAGTCCAAGATATTCGACCATTTCCATTCCAATGATGATGTCAAAGAACACAAGGAGGATCTCCCTCAATTGGGAATTGATCCCAATCCCATTGTGCTTTCAGAGTCTTTTGAAGCGCCATATTTGGATGTTGAATCTGATTGGGAGCAGAAAATTAGCAATCTGATGAAAAAGCATTTTGGTTTTTCATCCTTGAAGAGTTTTCAGAAGGAAGCCATCTCTGCCTGGGTTGCTCATAAAGATTGTCTTGTCCTCGCTGCAACAGGATCTGGTAATGTTTGTGCCTTACCCTGCAGTGCTTTGTGCATTTATTCATAATTATGTTTTTGGTACAGGGAAATCTCTGTGCTTTCAGATTCCTGCATTGTTGTCTGGGAAAGTCGTGGTTGTGATTTCGCCCTTGATAAGCCTCATGCATGACCAGTGTTTAAAGCTAACTAGACATGGTATCAGTGCGTGCTTTCTTGGCTCTGGGCAACCAGATAATACCGTTGAACAGAAAGCGATGAGGGGATTGTATAGTATAGTGTATATCTGCCCAGAGACTGTTCTAAGGTATGGTTAGGGGCCATGTTCAGATTGTCCTTAGCTTCAAGGACTAGAAGTTGATATTGAAACTTATCGTGTGTCTAGACTTAGATTATGTTTGAATAAACTTTTTCATAGACATTTACAGGAAATGAAAATGCGGTAAAATGAATTTAACCTTCTTACATGAGCTATACTCAACTCTTGCACTTAACTTTTATGTAAACTCTTTCCATTTAACTTCTCCGGAAGTTAAGATGTGTACGTTGATTTTAGTACATGGAGAAGTTCAATGCATTTCACCTTCTTATTTCCTTCTCTTGTAAGTGTTATGGATAAATTTATCCAAAAAAGACCTTATTTTTTTAGTTTCTTTTATTCTTTTAATGTTTTGTTACTGCATTGCAATCCCATGTAGATTGATTCAACCACTGCAGACGCTTGCAGAAAGTCGTGGTATTGCTTTATTTGCAATTGATGAGGTACACTGTGTTTCAAAATGGGGTCATGATTTTCGTCCAGATTACAGGTCAGTTTTATCCCCTCCAATTCCTTATTTTTTATGGTTATTGGAGATGAACTGAATTAATTAGTGCAATTAGAATGTCTTGAATGATCTTAAATGCAACTTATGGTTTGCATTTAAGATCTTGATTGATTTTCATGCATATTTCTTTTGTTCTTTGTTTGGTGCGCATGTCACTATTTCTTGAATGTCTTTAGTCTTCTGTCATAAGTATTACCTGTTTTTAAAATGTTTGCTCTTGTTTCAGGCGACTGTCTGTACTGAGAGAAAATTTCAGTACTAGCAAGCTAAAATCCCTAAAATTTGATATACCTCTGATGGCCTTAACAGCTACAGCTACAAAAAGAGTTCGAGAAGACATTTTAAAATCATTGCACATGTCAAAAGAAACGAAAGTTTTTCTTACATCATTTTTTCGATCAAATTTACGCTTCACGGTGAGTTTGTTCATTATAACTTGTATATTCATCTCTAAATATATCATCTCTTGTTACAGTAAAGATTCACAGTGGCTTCGTACAGGTAAAGCATAGTCGAGCATCACAGGCTTCTTATGCAAAAGATTTTCATGAATTGATTCATGTATATGGTAGTAAGAAAAATATTGATGAAAATGAAAAGGTTTTCATCTCAGATGATTCAGATCAGCTTTCTAATAGCTCCAATGCTAGTAGTAACTCTGATACAGACAGTGTTTCACCTGATGACATGGATGACAACCAAGATGATTATGCTTATAGAGATGTTAATATAATGCACGCAGGAAACACAGATGATTTTTTAACGGGAAAAGAATTGTCAATTGAGTTCCTGGAAAATGATATCGATACCTTTCAAAGTGTTGATAACTTAGATGGTACTAATGTTTCTGCTATTTTTGGGTCTCTGATTTTTTTACAAAATAATGTAGTTAATAAACTGATAGCAATATTGAATGAAATAATGTATTTCCATATTTTGTAAATGCAGTTACCCATGGTGACTTTTGTGTGCTACCTCACAAGGAATTGGAATTATCCGAGACAACTGACTCACCTAAGAAACCAGAAGGAAGAGTAAAAATTCTGAAAGAGCCTTTGGAACAAGGACCAACAATCATTTATGTACCCACCAGAAAAGCAACTCTGAGAATTGCGAAGTACCTATGCAAGTTTGGTGTGAAGGCAGCTGCTTATAATGCTGGGGTATGGGTTATATATTATATTTAATCTTGTTTGGTTAGATGCTAGTGAATTAAACTTTATCCGGATGATCCTGTCAATTGACAAGAGCGTCTTAAATTCTAAGACACCATGAAGTACTAGGAAGTAGAATTTAATTTTTTTGCCATATGCTGTTCCGGTTTACTTGCAAACTCTTCTGGCTTGCCCTTCTGTAGATTTCATGGAACCAAACTTAACAGTAATGTTGCTCTTGCTTTATTATCAAATGAATGTTTGCCGCACTTTCACCTCTTGCCATTTGATTTATGTGTTTTTTGTTAGGTTTTAACTGATTTATGATGAGCTCAATCTCTTTTTCCAGCTCACCAAATTGCATCTAAGAAAGGTTCATAAAGAGTTTCATGAAAATAATTTAGAGGTATGTATCTGGAGCCTGAACTAAATATTATAGATGTCCGATAGGAAGGGGGCTTTAAAAAGGGACCACAACGTTTTATTTGAATTGAGATAGCCAATTATCAGTTATGATATATCATTATTGCATCTTATATCTGTGCTGTGCTGTTCACATAACTACTTTTATTAATGGATGTTTGTCTGATTTTGATGGCCTTTTTAATTTAAGTTGTTTGCAATTCAGATCTCTTCTTCCCCTTTCCCCCTATGTTTGCTTAGGCCTGCTTTTACATTCTTTTTTGCAGCTTTGGGTATTTGAAACCCTGCCCTGCCTGGCAAACATCTAAGGTTGGCATTTCTTTGTATTTGTTGCTTCTTCTTAAGTTCTTGTAAAATCAAGCCCCCCAAAAAATGAATAATTGAATTTCTTGAAAGCATGACACGGATCTGATTTGTTTTTACCCGTGTTTATTTCCATGTTGTTTGTGTTACTGCATAATTTATGTTATTTCCTTCATCCTGGAACCGTAAAAAGTTTGACCAAACAACATGTATCCGTCTGTGTTTTATCATTCAGGTTATTGTTGCTACAATAGCTTTTGGAATGGGTATTGACAAATCAAATGTCAGAAGAATCATCCACTATGGTTGGCCACAGGTCTGTTATTCATATGCATTTTTCCAGCCATAGTTAATTATAGAATTGGATTTTATATGTATTTCTTCTGCACTCCAATGCTGATGTTTTCACTTGCTGATTTATTTTTTTTTTGAGAAATCTCGAATAATTAAAATTGTGAATGTGTATTTTTATCAGAGTTTAGAATCATACTACCAAGAAGCTGGACGGGCTGGTCGAGATGGGAAATTAGCAGATTGTAGTATGTTTAGTTAGACTAAATTTTTTGCCTTGTGATGCTTGTTTTTTTTCTCTCTTTTTATTAGATTTTAAACTTATATTACTTTACTTCCTTGGTTTTACTTCAGTAGTATGTTGCTTATTTTTATTTTCCTTTTTCCAACACTTATATTTGGCCAACAACCAGTTCTGTATGCAAACCTAGCAAGCAAGCCATCACTCTTGCCTAGTCGAAAAAGTGAAGCTCAGAAAAAACAAGCATATATTATGTTATCTGATTGTTTCAGGTTTGCTTTGAAAAATACACCTGTCTCTTTTTCATTTTTATTATTTAGTACAGAACCTTAATGTATATTTACAGATATGGAATGAATACTTCCTGCTGTCGAGCAAAGATACTCGTTGAATACTTTGGAGAGGATTTCAGTCATCGGAAATGCCTCTTGTATGTTAAGTTTGGTCTCTCTGCCTACTGTTTTATTTTGCTTTAGCATCCATGAACTGAAAAATATTCTAGAACAGAATAGCTGGGATGGAGTTACCTTGATTATTACTAGTGAGTGGCAGATTTTGACCAATAATTTTAGGGGACCAAAATAAGTTTAAGTCTAGTTTTGATGTGTAATCTTCTCCACGCAAAACCACTAGAGTCTTTTCTCTACACATCGCCCAAGGTAACGTGAGCAAGTTTCTCTTCCTTCCACATGCGTATTGCACCACTCTCACCTTGCACGTGAACAAAAAATACGGAACAACTGCATCATCTTTAATCACCAACATCGTCTCCAATCTCTACTCTCAGGAAAAAAGTGTAGGAAGCGATGGATTTAAGAAGCGTAGGCGATGAATTTAACAATAGGGTTGGGGGCCAAGGCTCCCCGCCCCAGTTAAGATCCACCACTGGTTATTGCATCTGCATATTTACTTCTTTTTGTAATCAAGGGATTATCCCGTGTCCATATTTACTTGTAGCGAGTTAGAATGTTTGAATCAGTTATTAATGCATGTTAGCCTTCATATTGTCGCTTTCCTCATAAACCTCCTTTCACGCAGATGTGATGTGTGCACTGCCAGTCCACCTCAAAAGCAGAATCTAAAAGAGGAGGCCTGTATTTTGCTGCAAACCATAGGTGCCCATAATGTATGTTGAATAGTTTCATTTTTATACCAATGACACTATCAATTCCATCTTACACGTGAATTTATATCAAAATTACAGCATATTTTTCAGAATATATGTACCTGTTCCTACGTTGTATATGTGTTATTTCTCTGGGTTAAGTTTCTATACGATGACTTGATTAAACAACTGCTTCGTTTTTTGGAGTTCCAGGATCTATAGTTTTAATAGGTCGAGTTTTGTGGAACAAATTTGTTGTATTTTCTTTATTCTCTAAGAGGAGAAAAGGAAGTGACATGGATATTAATTTATCAGGGATGTAGGGATTCCAAGGATTGCTCATATGACGATGATATACATTTTGACTCCAATTACAGAGGACCAAGAGAGAGGCCAAATCTTAAGATGTTGGTTGGAACAATAAGGCAGCAGGTGAACCTAGTTATAATTGTCATTTCTTACTTTTTATTATATTGGATGTTCTCTTTTGTTGCTAATCCATGTTAACCAGACTTGTTTTCACTTGAAAATATCCATATACAGTTTCAAAAGTTTTCAACCATTGATGAACTATGGTGGAGAGGTCTTGCTCGAATTTTGGAAGTTAAAGGATATATCAGAGAAGGAGATGACAAGGTATACTTAATTACTTTACCTAGAAATAACCTGTCCTTACAGTTTTTATATATAAAAATGCTATATATTTATAATTGCAAAATTTGTCCAACAAATGATGTATGTATACCATTGAGTAGTGATTCTAGTAGAAGGAAATTCAGAGAGATTCATATAAATAAATATAACTCATGGAAAGCTCTTTTTATTGAGGTTTTTAAAATTTAAGGACTGATCAGAGAGATATTTGTGCATTCCGCATTCATATGGAGATGTGCCACTGATTTGGTCTTCAATACATTCTCCCAAGTCCTAAACTCCAACCAAAACCATAGTGTGACTATCTTATTGTGTAGGTGCTGTTTTATCTGCGGTATGCAGTTATGTGCTGTGGTAATTCTGTGATTTGATCTCAGTTTCCACCATACAATTGCAGACCCATGTTCAGGCAAAATACCCGGAGCCAACAGAATTGGGATGGGAATTTGTGAAGTCCATGAATGAGGAAGCTTTCTATGTTTACCCTGAGGCAGATATGTTGCTTGCAAGAAACTTAATTAACAAACCATTTTCTTCATTCTCGGAATGGGGAAAGGGTTGGGCTGATCCTGAGATCCGTCGCCAGCGCCTAGAGAGAATGGGAGTGAATAGAAAGTCAGGGATGGTGTCAAGTTCCAAAAGGAAACGAAAGAGAAAAGGTAGAAAAGTGCAACATGATTTGAGGACTTCTCGTGGCAGACTAGGAGCAAAACTCTCAAAATATAAGTGATATTTATCAGCTATGAAAGCATACAATTTACTCGTTGGCACCTGTAAAATCATGATCAAACATGTGTCTCCTGAGGAAAGCAACATGGATAGCCACTGATCAATCAACATTAAATTGTTCTCAGAATTTTAATGAAGCATTTGGTGTACAAGGACATCGATAATGTTCCAACTTAGAATATTATGCATATTATTCAAAAATATCTATCACGAGATCTGAGTTAAGATATAACTTGGTGAGGTGTATTTTAAAGGGAAACAAATCATTAAATTAAAATTTTTTAAAAATTAATGGGATAGGTTTTTAATTATTTCATTGTTTTTAAGAACCTTTAAAAAATTGAGATTATTACACATTATAAAGTATAGACTAAGTTATCATTTCACTCTGGAGCAACTAATCCTGTTTCTTTTTTAAAAAAAATTCATTCTTTTCACAAGATTGATTTTCCAGTTGTTTAATTATCATACTCCACTCTTTCCAAGCATGGAAAGTTATCTTTTTCACCATAGTTGATGATCACACATTACACTTGAGTTTACTTAATGGAGAATAAAAGTGAAACTACAAATTATTTAGATTTTAAATTTGATAAAAAAACTTATCTAACTAATTAAATAATAATATGTGAGAAACAATTAAGTTTTAGATAGCGAATTTTATTACTTAGTCCTACAGTTAAACAAAGGAGATATTCAAATTTTAAAATTTTTAGGCCAAAAAGAATAGAGTAGGGGAGAAGCCAATGGAATTCTAAGTGGAGTTGAGAACGCGATAGAAAATTTTGCGAGACATATGTAATGAATATGTGCATGAAAACTAGTGTGATAAGGAAATTTTTATTATTGATTTTATGTTTTAATTAAACAACATCAATGAATCTTGTTTGTTGTTGTGTTTTTGTTATCATTTAAGAATAGATATTACTACAGTTTTATTGTCGTCCTAAACCAACTTAGGAGTAACAATTTAGTTATCCAGAGTTTGAAAGTCAAGCTTTTCACCTTAGCCTATATCTCCAGTTGGAACTGGGAAAGGATTTGTTGTTATTTTCATCTTATCAGTTTCTGCAGAGGTGCTGATCTATAATGAAAACACAGCACGTTTATGAAAATTATTTCTTTAATGGACAACACAGAAAATAAAATATAATATTTCAAAATCATTCCTCAATCTCTCAATTGTATATTTCTATTTGGCTTTGAAGGTGACATTTGATAGATCCTTAATAATCCTAATCATGCAGTTTTCCGTGGTTGGATTAAAGCTTTGTCTGTTTTCTATCCCTTATCATTTTGCTTTTTTTTTGGTTCTATTCACTTTTTGGTGGATATTTATGATAACTAATATTATTAAGGTTTTCTGACTACGGTTAAATATAGGTTTTAAGGTTGTGCATTAGGGGCACAATAATTCAGGTTCTATTCACTTTTTGGTGGATATTTAGGTTTGTTTTTTCTCAAGAGCCAATAAATTTTAATCTGCCAGAGATTAATTAATTATTAAATAATCATATCATCACAGCTCATATTTTTTATACAATCACTTTACAACTCTTTATATTATTATTTTAATACTTTTACATATTATTTAATTTCAAATTTATCCTTTATTATATATATTTACTTTTAAATTCATTATATAAAAAGTTGTATACAATTCTAAGGATTGTCAAAGTATTATTTTTCGATAAGTATTGTGTTTTATTTACTACAACTCCAATTTTTTATACAACCACATTACAACTTTCAATATTATTATTTTAATATTTTTTTATATCATTTAATTACAAATTTATTTTTTATTATATATTTATTTCTAAACTCATCACATCAAAGAGTTGTATACAATTTCAAGAGTGATCAAACTATCATTTTTCAAGTTATTCACACTTATTTAGAAAGAAAGAGAAAAAGAGAAGAAGGTAATTTGATCTAATGAAAAGAAAATAATTTGAGTTAAGTTTATTGTAATTAATTTGATTGAATTAATAAAGAGTGATAGTATTTTTTCAGTGTAATGTCAAAATTATTTTTAATTATGTGAAATTTTAAAAAAATTAAAAAACTAATTGACAAAATGAAGAAAAATATTTTTTAAAATCTTAATTATTTAAAGGCGTTATTCACTAATTAAAGGAAAAAACAAATAAATATAATTATTTTATAAAAATAAATATTAAATATAAGAGTAAAATAATAATTTATCCAACTATTCTCATAAATATCTCTGTATATATACTATTACACAATTTTCTCACTCAAAATTTATCAAACACTAATTCTTTACTTTAAAAAAATAGACATATTTGAATGAGATTTTTTTTTATAAAATAAGATAATTTTATAACTTAATTACATAAATAAATAAAATTTTAAAAAATAATTGAAATGAATAAGTTGTACAAATTAACACAAATTCATTAAGAAGAAGTCGTGTTATTTTGATATTTAAACTAAAGTCGTATTAAGGTGATTTCAAGCGTGACATACAAAATTTATGTATTAGTTGAATTCTTATTACATTTAAATTTTGTCAACTATTTTGATTATTTTTTAAAATTTTATTATTTTAATAACTAACCTATAAAATTATTATAGTTTTGTAAAAAATCCAATGAAGTAGGCGTCAGACTTGTGCTTGTGGATCCATTGCTCCAAAATCAGAATCAGTGAATTGATTTATAATGAAAAAACAGAAGACTAAGTCCACCACAGAGTGAAACGTAATCTAAAAGGCAAAGTGAAGAATACCAAATATAAATAAAATATGTATTTTACTAAGCATTAAATGAATTTAAAAGAATTTTCTAAATTCAATAGAATAGACAATGAAGCTTTTGAAATATGAAGAAAGTATGGAAAAGTATGTAGGTTTAAATTTGATGGTAATGGATTGATGTGATCGTAGGAGAAATGGAGAGAGAAGAGAGAATAGATAATGAATTGAAGTATAAGTAATGTGGTAACTGAAAAGCGAAGCAAGGTACACCTGGATTGTGATGACGGTGATATATGGGTGTTGGAGAAGTTGAAGCATGAACAGGAGTGGTGGTGATGATAGAGTTGGGGCACGTCGTTTTCGCGGTAATAGGCTTCTCCGCCTCCTTCTTATTTTGCGTGCCGAACATCAAGAGATGGCAGCGGAAACACCTGGCCGCAGAAAAACTAAAAATGGTTAGCGAGGCGTTGGAAGCGGCGGAGGAAAGAGCTGTGAGATTCCAAGAACGACACGACAGAATTTTGAGCCAAATATGCAGCACTTACTTGACTAATGCAGAGCTTGTTGAAGCAATGGAGGGTGCTCGGGCCACCATGAACCAGGCGTTAGATTTTGCCCTTCAATGGAGGAAAATTCAGTTTAGAATCATCACTTCTTTCCCCGACGCAATCGACGTTCTGTTGGATTTGGATACGTCAAAACACACTCCAACAAATGCAGCATTCAGATAGGGTTTTGGTTCCTCAACACCTGCTTCATTCAATTCCTCCTAATTTCAATCTCATCATCTGCATGCTACTACCTATATCTTCTTCTTTCTATTTCTTTTCTATTAGATTGGATAGTAATGGAGAGATACATTTCAAATACTTACCCATAACTAGTAACAAAAATAATTTGCTCAACCATCCCAATTTTTTTTTTTTTTTTTTTTTTTTTTTTTTTTATTATATTTTTTTTTTTTTTAATTTAATTTTTTTTTTATATTTTTTTTTTTTTATTTTTTTTAAAAAAAATAAATTTGAATTTTTTTTATTAAAAAAAATTTTATAAAAAAAAAATTTATT
>Ga0123342_1002035_pt1 | contig 33904 bp, 21 predicted proteins | sample Turbeawhitnodule_FD_89960 | JGI IMG/M metagenome (GOLD analysis project Ga0123342, IMG submission 89960) | Root nodule microbial communities of legume samples collected from Mexico - Turtle bean Mexico white nodule | ecosystem: Host-associated > Plants > Roots > Nodule | place: Mexico: Nepantla... | reverse complement strand
TCAGCTCTCAGGTAGGTGAACAGTAATAAATGACATACCTTACTCCTTGGAATGCGTGCTATTTATATTATTCTAATGGGCCTACCTTGTTGGGCCCGTTTATCGAGGTGGATACCGCTTAGGATTGCATTACCTAATTCTTGATGATGGATTAGCTTCACTGATCTCGGTTTGAGCGTTAATTGTAATGGGGTTCGGCCATCGGCCCAATTCTCATGGTGAGGGTCGGCCATCGGCCAAATACCTGTGGTCTTCGGCTGTCTCAGTTAAGTCTTCTAAGGTCTTGGTCTCTCGGCCAAGTCTCCAAAGGTCTTGGCCTCTCGGTCTGTCGGCCAAGTTTCCAAAGGTCTCGACCTCTCGGTCGCTCAGCCAAGTCTCCAAAGGTCTCGACCTCTCGGTCTGTCGGCCAAGTCTCCAAAAGTCTTGGCCTCTCGATCTCTCGGTCAGGTTGACTAGACATCGGACAGCCAGGTGGGTCCCAACCTCGCCTAGTACCGGTACAAGACCATCTAAACTACGAGGAGAATTTGATATTTCGACAACTTTTTATAACCTACCATTTTTTATAGTACAACATTAATAAATACAAAGTAACAAAACGGAAAAAATGTTCCTTTTTCTTTCCATTCTCTCCCTTCTTTTTTTAAAAGTTAAACCTCAAAAGCTATGGCAACATTAATTGAAAAAGTTAGCCCAAAGTTCAAAAATTAAATAAAAGCTGAAAAAGTAGTTTAGGATTTATTTCAGGAACTTCTTTATAAGTTCTTATAACAACATATAAGAGTAATAAAAAAATTGAAATTATTAATTTTTTCATACATCAAAGGTAATTTGTACGAATTGTTTTGTTATTTTTCAGTTATTTTAGACTTATACTTAAATTAATTTTAATTTATAAAAAAAAATCTGTTTTTCTTCTTTAGAAAAGTTGAAGCTCTTTCAAATAATCGAAAGTTGGTAACGGAGATTGGTTAGATTAGCTATTAAATTAAAAATGTTTGATAAAATTATCTACTAAATAACAAACCGATATAAATAAAACAATGTTTTATATATGTATTTTGAAATATTTGTAATTTTAGTTTCCTTTTTTTAATTTTTATTGGCTTATCAATCGTTCTAATAGTTTTTTACTTTTAATTATTATATTTTTCATATTATTCGATGCATTCTACTGTTTATCTTAAATGATATTTTAAGTGGATATAGAAATTATTAAAATATAGCATAACAATTAAAAAATATTAAGAAAATAATGTTTTGAAATATTCAAGAGACTTGTCCTAACAAACGTGGAGAAGCCAAAGACGAAGACGAAGACTTTGTATGTGATGCTGTAACGAATAATCAATATGACAGTGCAAAGGGGTTTCTGAAGGAGGCGTTGAATTCAACGATTGTGTTTGGAATTGCAATTGCAACTTCATCTTCCTCATGTCGATTTCGGGCATCCAGGGGCAGCCTCTTGAGGTTACGGGTAAGCAAATCCCTTCCATCAAATCGATTCCGTTGAATTAATTTCGGTCTGCGAAGTGAAAAAAGTGTTTTTGAGAATTGAAAATGGCAGTTGTGTCGTGCTCCAAGCTGAAGGACACAGAATGGATTTCAAGGCAAGATCCCTACGTTTGTGTTGAGTATGGCAGCACCAAGTTCCGCACCAGAACCTGCACAGACGGCGGCAAAAACCCCGTCTTCCAGGAGAAGTTCGTCTTTCCCCTCATCGAAGGCCTTCGGGAGATCAACGTTGTTGTTTGGAACAGCAACACTCTCACCTTCGACGATTTCATCGGAAGCGGAAAGTCTGTAAATGCTCCCTCTCTTCTTCTTCTCTCTCCTCTCATTCCTCTCATTCATCTTTCTTCCTTCTTCAGGATTCAGCTCCACAAGGTTCTCTCTCAAGGCTTCGACGACTCTGCTTGGCCCCTTCAGACCAAATCTGGCAGGTAACACCACCAACACCTCATTCTGTACGTCTTCTTATTTTCCATTTTTCACATTTCCTTTTGCAGATATTCTGGTGAAGTGAAAGTCATACTGCATTACGTAATTGCGAATCAAAGGGTATGTATGTCACTGCGTTTTCATTGCTTTTCTAGAATTATTAGGTTATTGATGTGTGTAGACTAGAGTGATGAATATGGGATTATTGCAGCAGAAATCAGGGTCAAGCCATGCTCCTTCTGCACCTCCCTATGGGTCAACACCAACTCCTCCTTACCCTTCTTATTCTAATCCTTCTGCTACTTCCTACCCACCTCCTTCTACTTCCTCATATCCACCACATTCCTATCCAAATCCTTACCATACAAATGGATCATACCCACCGGTGGCATCCACAGCCTCATACCCACCACCTCCTGCACCTTACTCACCATATCCCTCACATTCATCTCCCTATCCACAGCCCTCATACCCTCCATCATCTACCTATCCACCCTCCACATATCCTCCTCCCTCCTCCTATCCGCCTGCTTCAGCTTATCCACCACCTTCGTATCCACCGCCTGCAGGTTATCCTCCTGGTAACTAACTATTTTTCTTCTCCTAATTCATGTCCACTGCTTAGTTACTGATGATGCTATGCTCTTTCTGCCACCATTTTTCTTCTTGTCATGTTTTTCTCCCTCCTGACTGCAAAGTGGATTTTTATTCAGGAATATACCCTCCACCGCCTTACTGACAGGGATCTTCTACCCTACATTCGCAACCAAGGAAGCAACATAACGTGGCTTGTATATCACTTTATAACCCTTTCCCAGCTTTACTTGTTCTCAGAAACCCTGTTTTTGTTTTGTTTCTTATATTTTTCTTTAAGTAGTTTTTATTCAATACGTTTATTTAGTCACGAGTTTATCATATCTATAATTCTAGCCAAGGTTTGTCATTTGTGATGCTCCATATCCAACGCTGTTGCATGTGAGTTTCTCTTCAATTGCTACCAATATAAGGGATCATGCCAAAAAGGGATCGTAGACGGATTTGGGGAACAAAACTTTGATGCAACAGTACACTTAACAGAGTCTTTGTTTTTCATTTACTTTACTGCTTATCCCTGTTCAATGCACTTTGAAATATTATGCCAAAAGGGGCGTCGAAGTTCTTTTCCATGCTTGTTCAATTCAAACAGCCTGTAAAGAGTCATTAGTTTGTTTCTAGTAAAATAAGAAAAAATATTTTAAAGAAAAAACTTTAATTTCGTAGTTTTGAGTTAAGTTCGTTCGTTAGTGAATGATGTAATTGGTCACGTATTTGCTATTTTTAACTGTTGCCATGTGTGTTTACACAATTAAGGTTAATTTCATTTTATATCAGACAAGGGCTTATATAAAGTTATTCCGATGTTTTGGATAAAATCCAGGCTAACGAGATTAATTTCGCGCGTAAATTAGAGCTCGGAGTTGATGCAGTTCGACAGGCTCCTGTAATGGGGAACTTGAATAGTCCCTATGCACAGGTCACTGCGTTTTATGGATATTGGTAGGGTTTTGTACTGTGATGGATGAGTATGATGTTATAGCAGGGTCGAACTGGAAGTCAAGGCCGCTGGTGAGGAGGAAGGCGAGAAGGTTGGGGGATTTTGTGAAGAAAAGGGATAAGAGGGTGTATAGGAGTGTGGAGATGTAGAGGAAGAATAGGTTGAAGAAGAGAAAGCCATGTCGTATGAAGAGCCTGATTGGCCTGAGGTTGAGGGGGAGGAGGAGGTGGTAGTGGAGGAGAAGAAGAATAATGATAAGGAGCTTCCACCATTTTTTCTTCTACCCATAATCATGAGAATTCTTCTGTTGTTTCCTCTTCTCTTTCACATGTCTTCTACACGCCTATCTCTTTAAATTCACTGGGCACAACTTTCTAATAAGGCAACAACAAGTGCGGCTACAACTATTCAAATTCTTCGAAACCATGACTATACTCTTCTTGATATCATCAATCAAGAATATCTCAAGTATAAGCAAAGACCAACTCTCGGTTGCTTGGCTTTTTGCTTCTATGTTTCTATGGACTTGTTCATTCTCACTCAAATGGCTACCCTCTTCTTACCAAATCTTGAATAGATTGCATGATTTCATGTTTCTCAATAAAGAGCCAGTGTTTCTCAATCAAGAGCCAGAGTAAAGAAATTAAAGATTCAATTATGTACACCTAAAAAAGGATAGAAATGTTACAACTTATCTTATCTTCTTGATATCAAGAAGATTGTTGATACTTTAGCTGTTATTGGATCACCTATTACCACAAAATTAAGTTGAAGTCAGCTTGGATGGTTTTCTAAAAGTTTTGAACATGAAATGTGTTCTAAAAATATCTTTTTTGGAACAGGTTTTTTTGCAACATGTTCTCTTTTCTTCTTCCTGTGAAATGTTCTCCCTCTCTTCTTCTAACAACAATAGTGGTGATGTGTAGTGAGGAAGGATACTTTAGTTTTTGTCTATTTGTAATAGAGGTGCAATTAATAATAATGGGAATGGAGGAAGCAAAAGCCATATTGTGATGAGTATGTGTTTATTAATTACATGATGGCTAATGTAAGTTGGACTCTCCAGTGGGGATGGGGGACAAGTTAATGTGTCTAACAATATACAACTCCTCTTTCTCGCGTATCATTATAAAGATATGGTAAATATTAAATCTTAAATATGTAGCATGTTTACAGAAAAAAAAATATATTATATGCCAATGGAAATATCATTAATTATTTCGTGAATATTACAAATATGATTTTTATAAATTGTGAAATAATTATGTATAAATAAGAAATAAATGATGTGTCAGTTGTCCTACTACAGTTCATAGGTGATTGGATCTGCTTTACAAATCAAGTCTTCCAATATTCGAGCGCAAAAATGCGTTCCTAAAATAATTAAATTTAAAGTTGATTATACATTTTGATTTGGATTCGTTTGCTGGTTTAAAATCGAATTAATTTTAAAGTTCACTAAATTATAACTGCAATTATTATATAGAAGATATATATAGTGAAAAAGACTTCATAAATGTTAGTTATGTAATTAATTATATATCAACGATTAAAAGGAAAATTCCGTAGTTATATAAACATATTTTTAATATTGATCATTCAACTATAATTTAAAATTACAACTATAATAAATATGAAGTAAAGAAGCTAGCACTCAACATCTCTCTCTCTCTCTCTTCTTTTATATCGTAACATTGTATCCATGGGAAAGAAACATATACAGTTGGCATGAAATATACAATAGATTATGATATTCCTCACAACCATGAATTGGCAAAGGCACCCACCAGCCACTTCTACCACATATCCAGTTGTCATTCTAAACTAATACGATACCCAGTCACAGAGGAATGTTGACCTCTCAAACCTGGCCCTCAAGCTATATGCATTAAACTCTAATTCATCGTCAAAAATGGCATATTTCAGACAGCATAATACCCCATTTCATTGCTGACATTTGAATAATATTCGTTATAGGTGAGATAATCCCAAAAACGAGAAAGCCCGAAATTCCCATGTTTAGGTCCCTTAATATAACGTATGTGCAGTTCTTTTAGACTTCTATCAAACTTCTGCTTTATAGAAAGCACCTGCAAATAAATTCAAACTGCAGGTCAGCACATTTTACTAAGGAGTTTAAGACCATCTTATCAAGAGGATGATACTCTTTGGGTGTCGTATCAAAGAGATGTTGAATGTCATAAACAAAAATATCTTGGTCCTTCTTCCAAAAATGCCTTGAATGATCTTAGTATCAATTAAGACATTAGACTCAACTTATTGCCATAGAACAACACAGCTGGAAGTCAAGCCTTTGCCACAGATTTATTTTTTCAGCAGGAATAGCACTAGCTTCCTTCGCCAAATGATCATAGTATCCTTGATCAAGGAATCAAAACTCCACTGACATACCAAAATAATTTTTGCGGTTGTAACGGTATGAATACAAGAAAAAGGGAAAACAACACTTGTGGAGGCCAATTCAAGGGCACGAAACATACTATTTTAGGGAGAAAAAATGTCTAAACTTCAAGTCGATCAAAACAGAACCAAGAGGGTAAATGAGCCCAAAAGAAGCCAACAAAGCTATAGATCCAGAGAAGATCGACGCTTGAGGGCACATGCCTTAGTATTTGGTCAAACGACTTCTTAGGTTGGGTTGAGTTCCTCAAGACGCACTTACGGGAAAAAAAAAGAAGCAAAAGGAGGTGGCGAACAATGTCATACAGAAGACAGCAGGATCTTACCCACTTTGCTACAAACTTGAATTTAAAGGATGGCGGAAATCAGTGGGTATTGTCTTAGTTATTGCATTCTATAATGTTGTAAATCCTAAATTGACTAGATATATAACTAAATTATAAGGTGATTTTATGAAATTGAGTTATAATTAAAATTAAAATTGAGTTATTAAAACATATCTTAACGAGGTTTGTTGGATGTATTGGATCATTCATAAATATCTAATTTCATGCTTAAGATGTATGGCCCTCAATGTGAGTATATACAATGATTAGAAATATGATCAAACTATAGTATATAAGTAATCACACCTTACAGACTGATTTTTGTAAGGTTATAAGGTTGAGTAAGAATTAAAATATACTTTCTAAAATATAATATATATATATATATATATATATAGATAGGTAGATATAAGAAAAAGGTGAGAACAAGTACAATCAAAGGAAAAGGCTACAACCTATGACCCTTAACGCTTAAACTAGATACAGCTGTACAACAAATAATAAACAACTATTTAACAAAGTAAACAGCCTATATTTTCGTTCAATTTTGTTTTCAAAAGCATAAATGTACCAGATAAGTGATGCAGTGATTCTAGAAAGTTGCCTGGTTTACCTGGGATATATTGATTCTAGAAAGTTTGCCTAACAAATCTTCTGGGTCACTTCCAGAATCCCAAGCACCAAGTGTAATACAGGACCGGAAATCGAGAGCACATTGCAGAATGCTCTCAATAATGCTGCCAACTCCCTTTGTTTCATCAGAGAGGAAACATCTGAAACATATATACACAAAAACATAAAATGAAACACCAACTGTCAGAGTCAGATGTGTTTTACTGTCTAAACTTAAGGGTTATAAGTATCAGCAACTTAATAAAAGTTTGAAACACTACACTAAGAGTTATGCAAGTTTCAAACGAATGAATTTCATGCAAGTTTCGTGAAAAAAAAACCTTTTTGGTGGAACCTGCATGACGCTCACCCAATGATAAAGAATGCATTGTTAACATTTTTTTGCTTACAATGGGAATAGACACCTTATTATGATTTACTAATTCATCATGAATTTGATCACTCCCCAAATATTAAAGCCATGGTGAAAGTTTATAACAGATCATATCGAAAATCCTAAAAATCCTTTATAAAGTTATAACGGATATCATAACAGGTTATGTTTAGAATATTACTGGGTTACTGCATTCTAATAATAATATTATGTTTAGAATATTAATAGGTTACTGTGTTGTGTATAAAATGTTATTAGGTTAACTTATAATATTTTAATTGGGTCGGGTATGACATGGCCGAATTTATTTTAGAAGATTTTATGCAGTTATTAGATGTTGAAGAGGTCTTTCAAAAAGCACAACTCAAATCTTGGTTGTGGTTAAAACACAAGGTACCCCATTATGACTATTCTTTCGTAGATTGGGTTCTGAACCCACTTCCCTGCATTAGAAGCCTCAGATAATTTTATTAATGGGTGGTAGGCTGTATGGCCTTGTATTGAGGTGAGGAAGGGGTGGTAACTAATGGGAAGCTATGGTGGAAGCTATGGTGGAAGCTCTGAAGGGTCTGTTAACAAGCTGTTGCAGCAAATAGGCTGCCTAGTTATGGTCTATTTGGTGCTCAGGACAGTAGAGTGAAAGTGTGGTCTGCTCTGGGGGCCAAAGTTGGTGTTATGAAGTAGGCTGATGGTGCTGTGGTGGAGTTATCTCTCTTTGTTGGTTACGGGTGGAGTAGGTTCATGGCATTCCTGCAGCTTTTAAGGGAGTTCGACACTCTTATTCGGTATATGGTTACTTATGTATGTGCTGATAAATCTTTTGCTGCGTTGCTGGTGATGTTTGTGTCAAACCCAGACTAGCAGTAACTGAAGCATTTCGCTATTAGCTACAATGTACTCTAAGTTCTAAAGTTTTCAAGGTTATGATCCTTGAAAGGAAGGGTGGTAGTTGCATTTGATATCTAGTTCTTCTTTAATTTCCCCTGTTGCCTGGTTGGAATAGACAGGATGTCTTGTGATGCTGCAAAATAGGGAAGTTGCTTTTGACCTCATGCTTGGTGGCACTGTTGTAATGACTATGTTTAGCTCTAAAGAAAGAGGATCAGGTTGGTTTGGCTTAGTTGTTGACCATGAGAAGTAGTGGTTTGGGTTTGTGCAGTTACTTTATGTATGCTGGAGTGGAATTTCTCTTTTAGGGGTGGTGAAAGAGGGGTGGAACTTCTCTAGCAGCTGTACTAGTCCCTCTGTTGCTTTTTGGGGAAGTGCGTGGTATGCGGTTGTGAAGGCTTGGGATTTGGGGCTGTTGATGTTGTCATTAGGAAAAACAGTAGCTGATCAGTTTCTTTGTGGATGGGCTTGTTCTGTTGCAGTTTTTTCCTTTTTGAGACAACAAATCCTTCACCAGTTATGTTGATTACTGTCATTTCGACAAGCAGCAGGATGTTTTGTTGAATCAGGGAGAGTATTATGGCCGTCTAAGTGCTTTAAGTTCTCTCTGGGCACCAAGACCACGAGGGTAACATTTTCTCTTGTTTTTAAATATCAGTAATATATATATATATATATATATATATATATATATATATATATATATTCTTTGGCTTGGATGGAGCTGGAATATTGGTGTAATTTGCTGCTTGGCAAAGTAATTGCTGCATTGTGCTGCTGTATATGTTATTTGGTTTGGTTGCTGCCGCAAAATCTTTCTTATTCATTTTAAGCTTCTATGATGCTGGTGCTCTCTTCGAAGGATGTCCCATGTGGCTCTAGTTACACTCTTTGCTCCTCCAACAGGTTGTACTGCAGATTGGGGGTAGGTGTTAGCTTTGTGCTGATATAGGTATATGAAATCAACTTTGGGTTTGTAATGATGTAGATTAAGTCATATAATGGTTTGTATTCTAAGCTTCAAAAGAGGAGTAACATTGTGGTTTTTTATAAGGTTGGATACCCTATTCCTTTTAATTTAATTTATTCTTTGCTGATAAAAAAAAAAAAAATTAGATGTGTTTTATATAAAATATTATTAGCTTAACTTATAATATTTTAATTGGGCTGGGTATGACCTGGTCCAATTTAATTTAGGGTTTTTTTTCACTTATCAGGACAGCAATTGCTTGCTGTGATTAGGTTAACTTATATAATATTTTAATTGGGCCGGGTATGGGCCCAATTCATTTAAGGTCAGCTTTGTTGTTAGGGATCCTCACTCACACAGAATCACGGCCGCCGCCGCACACACCGTCATCGGAACCTTGCGCCGTCGCAGCAAGCCTCATTCTTTCCGCCTTTTTCGCTTTCTCCGTTACCCGTTAGCATCCCGTGATGCAAAAAGCGGCCGCCATGAAAAACCCGCATCGCCACCGTCATGGTGTGGCGGTGACCAGAAAATCCGCCACCGCTTTCCGCCATGGCGACGCCATAACCGTTATTGATAACACTAAGATGCTATAATAAAATCACAACTACTGGTATTAGAAAGCAATTCATCACAGTTGAAATATTTTCAAGAAATGAGAAAGCAGCCAACTCCCCTGTATTTGGATGCCTTAGTAGGTGAAATTCTTTTAATACTTTTATAAAAAAACTCTTGATTTAGTATGGAGGCAACAACAGATAACTCGACCATCATGCCAATATTATTGTCTACTAATAGGCATTAGGAAGTGGCACGTGGCAAATACATATTCAATCTTACAGACGAAGCTTCTAGTGTATAGAGAAGAGCAAACATTAACAATGAAACATGCTTAGGGATAAGTTTATAGGAAAGCAGTTTCACTTTAAATAAAAATATGTAGAATTTATTATCCATCTGTTTTAACACACAATACGAATAGGCCTATAATGATTCTTGAAAGTTAAGGATAAAATCAGTGGGTTCAAGTTACTCCACTGATGCACATATTTTATATACATTTGAGACTGAAAAGCCTAGACATCTCTAGATACAATAATAAGCAGCTTTATAAGAGCTGTCTCAGTAGATAATAAACAACTATCTTAACAATGATCAAGCATTCGACCACACATCAAGTTTCACTATCCAGACGTTCCATGAAGTACCAAGATGTGTATCAATGACTTTGATAATATTAACTTCGTAGAAATTTAACATAGAAGAGGACTTAACAGAATTAATAATTGAAAATTTACCTTATTTATTCACTATTTGCACAAAATAAATGCACCTAAATTGACTTTTTTTAATAACTGACCCTATAGTTTTAATCAACAAATAAATGTAAAACTCACATGCATAATGAATCAGCAAGATATTCCATGTGCACTGATTCAAGATCCATCATATCTTTCACCTGCATAATAAATAGCAGGAATACCCAATAGGTTATAAAGAAATTGAATTCAAGGTCATGTAGACAAAATCTAGCCATCAAAGTAATAGTCCAAGTATCATGATTCGAGTGTGACTTAGCCTACTTACCCTTCACCACGGGACAATTGATGCACCATGCAACAATTTCCCTTCAAAATTTGTGTACTAAATCAAATTCTTTGATTGTGACTTAGTCCACCTAGACTACACCTCAAGATAATTGTGCAACCCGTAATTGTCCCACTAGGAATCTAACCAGTAACCTTCACTCCAAAACTATAACTAATATATAATCAAGGTATAACTCTTTCTAGTTAAGAGCGTAACAGTCCACGTGTCACGGTTCATCACGATTCAATTGTGATTTGGCATACCTCATCTCTGCCACGGGATAATTGATGCACCATGCAACAAATATGTGGTGCAATTTTTTTTGTATTTCTATAACATTTAAAAACTATAATGCAGATGCAGCTAAGATAACTCCAAAATTTGTTTATAAGTTCCCTACATGAGAATCTTAAAAGCATCCTACATAAACAAAATATTTCCAAATTTCCTCGTATGTCTCATGCTATGTATTAGCATTAAGCCTGTCACAAACTAAAGAAAATATGACAGATAGAAGATATATGAAGGAAATTGTTGGTGGAAAAAAAATCTACACAACAAAGGAGACAAGTCTCTCCTACAAGGTGCCCCGTAAAAAGAATTTATCCTTTCACACACAAACTATTATATTCACAAAATGACTCCCTCTAATCTGGTTTCCCCTATTTAGAACCAACCGCTTCTAACTAATGTAGTAAAAAACAGCTGCCCTTATTTAGCTCTAATTACAGTCATTAACCAATGCTGGATCTGCTGGACATCCTTGTTCAATAGAACCCTAATGAAATCAGAAATGTACAGGCATACAGCAAAGACAAAAATCAAGTCACCAAACTCAGCATGAGTTCTACCCTATGATCGTTATTAGATTTCTGATTTTAGAAATATACACGAGAATTACCATCACAAAGGTCAAAGGACTTCGAAATAATGAAAAATGGTATGATTTTGATTTATGGGCTTTACAATAAAAGATATTGACAAACTCACACCTCACAAAGAAAGAAGGGTGAATGGATTGAATTAAATAGAAAAAAAATGAAATTTGAGAAAAAGATGGGAAAACCCCTAAATTTACCTAAAAAAACTCTTTTATTTTGAAAAAACAAAGACCTATCTAATACATATGGCATACCTAACTATAATTCAAGTTGTGCTTAATTGTATCAGTCATAACTCATGCAATTTTTAAAAAAAATTAACTTTGATAATTTCCCAAGTCCAAGTGTCTCAATTTGTACCACCAGTACCCTAAGAAGTAATTTTCTACAAAACAGAATGCATGAGCAATAACAAAACAAATTGTACTTTTAATTGAATAAAAAGATGCCCAGAGAATGATAACTAAATAAAATAGCTATACCAATTAGAAGAATTTGTCTCAAACCTTATGCTCAAGGGAATGAAGAAACCTGCACCATGATACATGAGATAATTGTGACTCTACATACTGCTGCAAAGTAGATACAAAATGATTTATCTGGTGCCTGTCATTGAAAGTGGAACAAGGACGCTTAGAGTTACAAATATCAAATCAAAAGTTCATCTTCAATATTTAAACTGTGCTCATTAAGTATCCCTTTATACTAAGTGGGAAAAAAATTGATAATTATTATCACTTAGAACCTACCCAGACCATACCATCTGAACCTCCAACATGCCTCCATCCATGAGAATAGTAACAAAATATAGTTGAAAGCTAAATAACTATTTTATTGATATCAATCACACCAAATTACATTCTCATCATTACTATTTCTAATCCAAAACCTTTAAGAAAAGGAAATAAATATATGTTGAAATAAATAGGAAGATTCTAAAGATATTTTTTCCTAATTATTATAAAGATATTGAGAATATTTTTCATCCTAATAATTTGCTATTTACAACAGAATCTGAGAAAGGCCCCTGATATCAAATATTAACAATGTGTCCATGTATTTAGAAAAAGAACAACTTTCAGTACCTCATCTTAATCAATATATTAAGATGCCCTGTCTCAAGTTGTAGTTCAGAATTTCGATCTTTGTTGGTTGGATCCATCAAATCCTGTTCACCAAAATTGAAAGAAAATAAGTTCCATTAGAATTTACACAATGAGAAGTCCTTGAATTCTTTTGGAAATCCTGAATGTAGGCAATTACGAGAAATAGAAGCAAATTGGGACACCAGACTATATTATAGTGTAACCTAAGTGCAGACTTTCTAACTTGGCGGCTCTCAAACATTTTAATAAATCTTAACAGTGATCAAGTATGAAGAAACATACCATGCAATATGCAAGTAAATACGAATATAATAATATACTTTTAGGGGGTAAATTGAAAAAATAAACTTCTTGATTCAAATATTCCCATTTAGAAAAATTAAGGCTTGTTTGTAAGATAACAAATGCATGTTTGTAACAATGACCACAAGGAAAAGAAAAAAGGAAAAACTCCAAGAAATCACACCTTTAATGAGCGCCATACATCTGTCAATGAAAAAATAGCAAGCTTCACTTGTATCAAAAAGCTGAATATATCAGCATATATTTTCAATGCAGCAGGTGTTAAAACAATACTGAGTGGCCAGTGCACACGGTAACCCAGCCCTAAGAAATCAAAAGAACGAACCCCTGCCAATATTTACAAATTCATTAATTGATGCCAAAGTGAGGATAATTGGTGGACGTGCTTATCAAACAAGCAATGAAACTAAAAAAAATAACAATAACTACTGCTATCAATAAAAGTACAAAAACCAAAAGCTAATCAAAAGTTGTTCTTAGTAAATTATTTTTGTGGCAATTGTTATTTATACAGGAAATGAGTACAGTAATATGCCATGGAGGCACTCAAATGGAAACTGAAAACCCTTTCTTATTTAATTATATAAAATGGCTGGACAACTTTTTAAAATTTAAAAATCAAATGAAAATTGTCTAAATCAGGAATATGTAATAGAAAAGTATCATTAAAAATATAGTTGCCGTTTGTAGTTAACTTGAATAATGTCCTTTCCATTGTAATGAAAATAGAATACTTGGTCTTTAGGAAAAGTAAAAATTGGTTATCAACTGGGGAATCCCCTTTCATAGTAGTATGGATGTACCAATAGCAGATGCGGAAAGAGGCAATTTCCCAAGTCCTTTCATGTAAACAAACAACATATCCTTGTGAGAATCTTGTTCACAAGAAGACTTCTGAATTGACGACTCAAGTAGACCTTGAATTTCCGAAAGTCTCTCATTTGCTTCAGTAACAGACCACTTCTGTAATTTCAAGTTAACCAAAGAATGAGTAAACATAACAATATTTAAGAACAACAGTCAGACTGCAGATATAAATCTATGAAATATTATAAAAGTCATTCAGAATCAGAATTTAGAAATACATGATGCCAAAGAGACATGATAAACAAATCTGCCCAATCTGCTAACTCCATAAAATGATACCGCCGCAGTGCCAAAAGATGATCTTGCAACTTAAATGCTTCCTCGAGCACACTGATGGTAAGCTTGCTGACATAATTGTATCTGACATCTATAAGGACAAGCAGCACTGGTACAGAGTGCTTACCTAAAAGCATTATATTGAGCATCTCAACTCATTTCAACTGTGGAATAAGGACCAAAAATGAAAAAAGATGAATCCCGAAAATATATCATCTGAGAAATTATTAATAAAGATCTTGCTAACCAATGCCCAGCATTTGTTGAAATTAAAAAAAAAAAATTGGAAATTATACAGGTGCATTGGAAATCATGGTGAGAGTACACTAATAACACTGTTTAATACAAAAATCTTTAATTGTAAGTCCTTTATCAATGTATTTATGGCACTTTACCTATTAATAAAATGTGTTAATATTCAACAAACTTGCATCTTAAAAACATAACTGTCATCAAAAACTTTCAAACTAATTTATCATGTACTTATATGTTACCCCACATACCATCACCATCTGTAATTATAACAACTGACAGTATAGCAAATTAGCAATTACTCCATTTCTCAATTTTTACACATAAAACCCTTCACATGGTCATGAAATTAGCATTATCCACTTCAACATATCATATTTTAAACAAGTTAGCTGCATAAATTGCATCTTGGTATGACAATAATACTTGAAACACATTAACTTTTATAGAGCAGAAATTTCAAATGCCATCAAATTGGTTTGAAATAGCATGTCCCACCTTAGGTACAAGGTTTGTTTGTTTTGGTTGAAGAAATATTGAAGTACCATAATCAAGCCTTCTCATATTTTAAAACACTCAAATAAAATACTAACATATAGAGATCCTTCATGGTTTTTCGCTTCTTGATCAGACAATTTTGAAACCCATTCCGACAGGTTACATCATCAAAACAATAAAAATTCCTTATAAGTCCATTGTGTTCCAGTTTTGCTATGTATTACGGCATCATAAGGAAGCCAATTGAGGTCGCATTGATCCATTACAAACACTGATACTACTGAGAAATAGTAAGATGGGATTGGAATGACCAGATTTAGACTTCACTGAACTGGGTATTCACGATAAATTCATACTAGTTTAATCTAAAGTACATCCAGAGAAATGGAAGCAATATACATAAACATAATCAGTCAATTTACCAGAATAAACATAAAGAAAAGGATACTGAAGCATGATTTCCTGCAGTAAGCACTTGTCAATTATAATATCAAGTGGCATCTCAAATGTTGATGACAAACTTTGTTTTCGAGTATCATCACAATTGACAGTTTCTCCAAAACTACTCAGCAATCTTTCCCAGCTGCTCCCACCAGACACAACATTTAAATGTTTATGGTCCATCAAGTCCGGTGAAGAACATAATTTTGGAACATCAACTAATCCATTCTCTCTAGCACAGCCAATTTCTCCTTGTTCATTATTCTCAGAATTACAAGGTGACACATTACTATGTAGTGTAAATGAATATGCACTACTACATCTACAGTTGGTGGGTATCTTGTCTGTATAAACCTTACACGGGTCCTCTACAGTAGAAAAGTTGAAGTAAGGCAAAGGCTGTTCATGTTTAGCCTTGTATTTTTCCCCATTCCCACTCCTCAGGTGAAGAACTGAATTTCTTGTCAACATAGGATTCACACTAAGGGGATTAATACCAGGATAATTACCCTGATGGCAATATTTCGATGGTTGGAAATCATACAAATGTGAAACGAGTGTACTATTGTCAGGTTGATCCCCATTCGTGGCCTCCCCACTCAAAGTATCACTAACAGGAATAACATCATGGCATAGCATAGAATATCTCAGGGATCCCAGGTACTTTTCAGTTACCTTTGGCTCAACAGCTCCAACATTATCAAATGACTTTTTCAAAAAGTCACCCACTGCAGAACAATGGACAATCAAACTCTCTCTATATTGAATACTGGATTTACATGAGCAGCTTGAATTCCCTGGTTTTAGAGAATTAGACAGGTGACTCAATATCACTTCCTCATGGGAGGACTTCACCAAGTGATCAGTAGCATCCCTTTTATCACAGAGTTCATGCGAATCACTGCCTGAGTTTTCATGATGACAGGAGTTTTGTATTGAATTATTTAAGGTAGCACTCTTCAAGAAGCTTAAAGCAGATAAATGATTTTGTTGCCCAACTACCGGACAAGACCAGCCACTAAGCTGATCACAATCCAATTGCTCCTCAGAGCTGGTTAAGGATGAACTTTCAGATAAATCACACATATCTTCCAGCAAGGAGAACTCATCTACTGTACTCGAGACATCAGAGCCCAAATCACCAATGCCCCTGCAAAAATCTATAAAACATCAATGAAGCAATAACAAAGGGAAATAAAGTTGTCAGGGAAAAAACTATGATGTCAAGCAGCAAATAAACAGAAGCATGCTACTCAGTACTTGTATCTTCATGCTCACAGGGAAGGGGGGATTGTCAGATGAGGGGAGTAGGAGATTACATATTTAAACTTCTTTTATCTGCTATAGTCCAACCGACAGAATTGTTTTCTGACATGATCTGGCCTAGTTTGTCTATGGTACCTCCACCATTATCAAAAGAAGGTACTAAAGCATGCATAGCTACCTGCAAAAGAAAAATGTTTCCATGTAAGGAAAAAATGTAAAGAAATAAGCACCTGCCCAAAATGAAGTAGTCTGCTGTCTTAATCCCGCATCTATCTTATTTTATACTTCCTATGCTCCTTTTTTTGAAGTTGCTCATTAAAAAACTTATTGTCGATCAAAACACAGATATAAAAACATCACAGATGCAAATGGATAATGATGAAAAATAACTGCTATAACAGCCGCCTAAGCATTTTGGTGTGTTTTGGCAAATCAAATGAGACATTGTATTTGCAAGTAACAACAAATAAAACAATTACAAGAAAATGACACTCTATTTCAGCACTAGACTACATATCATCATGATGAAAAGAATCAAGATTTTAAGGTTAAAGAAATACACAGTAATTTATAGCAGAAAGTAAAAATATAAAACAAAATTATAATTGTATCTGCAGAGCAGCAATAGTATGTGTGGTGTTAAAGATGTATAATTCTCTCCTAAATCATAGCAGGCATTATGAAAACAAGAATACCACACATTTTGAGCAATTCCACTTGATTATATTATATCAATGACTAACTCCCCTAAAAGTTTACCACTATTGGGTGAAGTGAAGGATCGTCATTGGCTTTATTACATATCCAAAACATGGCCAAATGCAAGAGCTCTGTAGGCTTGAAACATGGACAATGCACCTACCCATTTACCTGTGTTCAATTTCAACTTTTATTTAAAGAATTAGTGAAATGAGAATCATATTTCTGACCATTTGGTCATAAAGACTTAGTCAAGATCCAACTCTTGCCAAAAGCACAAGGCACTAGGTAATGGTACAAGACAGATTGTAATATCTCCTAACATACTAGAAGCAGAAAGCTCGACCGATAATTTATACAAAATTAAGCAGGGAAATATCTTACCAGAGGTGTGATTTAACAAAAGCAATAATTTGATTGCCTGAAAATGATCCAAGAATTTTTTTCCTTGATTATGGTGTTCAACTAATATGTTTAAGCAGGTTTCCTGCATTTTTTTTATTGGTGGTTGCACGAGATCATCTTAGAGGTTGGTTAGTTTGAGAATGTTTTCTATTTTCACCTTTAATTACAAAATATCACCTAGTTTTCATTTTATTTCTTCTTCAAAGGTTTATATAGAATTAGCAAAAAACAAAATACTATTGTTTTCATTATTTTCTGTACCAACTATTAAAACAAGAATAAAATGAAAACAAGGCAGATTTTGTAATTAAAATTAAAAACAAAAAATGAAAATAGAAACATCTTTTCAAACCAAAAAACTTAAACTTCTGGCCAGTTAACCCTTTGCTTCTATTATGCAAATAAGCTATTTTGTTATTGCAAAATAATTCATATACGTTGAACCAAAACTATGGAGTATGACCACCTGCGCATTTCTAACTTCTAAACTGCTCAAAAGGCTTCCAATTTTCTCGTTCATCCTTTTATAATAATTTTCTCTTGCAAGCACCGTAGCTTCTATAACATCTTTGCTGAAAGCCAATGGAGATGAACGAGACAGACCACTGCTCGAAAAGCCACTCCAGCAGGGTACAAAGTCATCACAACTGTGTTCTCCAGAAGCAACATGAATGCACATTTCAAGCAATTTCAACAGTACTTGAAGCTGCTGACCAGCTCTAACAAGTGGGACCAATAAATCTTTGAGAAATCCAGGAATGGGAACTTCATCTCGCACCTGATGTTAGAAGTCCCCACCATGAGAATAAATAATATAACAATGTAATATAAGGTTATGATTCATTCGAAAACTGGTAGAAGCTAGCAGGAAAGAATTACCTTCACACTTGCTAATGGAAAGTCAATAGAATTGCCAACTTTATCATGTGACTTAGGAGGTAAACATTCTATATTTTCTACAATAAACTCCTTATATGGGTCATGAATTTCTGCTTTGAAAATCCATGATCTAATGAACCCACAATATGGTTCACATGTTTGAAGGAAGAGAAACTTGAGCAGAGTGCAGTGAGCAGGATCAGCAACCTAAATTGCAGAAAGCCGAATATATTATAAGATTTTTCAATAAAGAAAAGTTATTTTAAACGGAAATATCTTTTGTAGATGTAATGCAATTGTTCCGTTGCAACAAATATGTAAAATATTGAGTAGGTAAGCTCCTCATGACAATTATATGCTTTACTAGCCTGTCATTTCTCCAATTTAAATTTGTATTGATTATAATCTCTCTGCATGCTACAACTCTTATTGACCAATATCCCCCTTTGACACTAGAAAAAAAAAAGTAACAATAAAATCCAATAATCTTCCTACCATAATCTATTTTGTAATCCATTACTTATAGTGATGTCCCAAACTCATCTTTGTTTGTCCCCTTCTAAAATGATAATTAAGGGATTCGCCAAAGGATAAGTATATGTGGGTATATGCTGTGAAGTATCGATTTAATGGCGCCCTTGATGGATACTCCACAGCGTATGAATAAAATAATAACTAAGAGATGATAAGGAAAACAAGGAAAAGGGAAACAAATTCGAAGAGATAATTTAAAATATTACAAGATATAATCGAAGAGACTGTTTGATATTTTCCATATATTCTAACAATAGGTTCACATTCAAATAAGCAAACCTGTAATTGTGAAAACAAAAATGTCAATAGATTTCCCCCTCTGCAGAAATTACGAAATTCAGAAGTAGCTTGGGTAACCAGGTCCTCGAAAGCAGTATCTGAAAAGCAAAGGGCCCACTTTTGAAGGTTACATACACTAGCAAGCGCTTCAATCTGAGTCCTTAGTTCTTTTGTGTGCAGATAAAACTCAAGTAGTGTAATTTCAGAATGCACTACATTCTTTAAACACCCCGGCACAGTCAAATCCACATTTTTCGACGAACGCCTCAAGATTACAGATGTATGAATTGTGTCCAATCCACAGATGTACCCTTCCAAGACTTTTCCCACAGCAACAGCAAAGGCTTGATTAACAAGTGTAAATGGAGGCACCTGTTGTGCTCCCACTGTGTCCCCTTGGCTTTGGGAAACATCAGAATTACGATGATTGTGTCCAAAAGTGAGGTCCACATTCATATTTGTATAATAATCCACAAACGCACGAAGAAGAAAGACCAGAGAGGCGGTGCAACCAATGGATTTAAGTATATTCCCCAAAGAACGAGTGCTGGAAGCACGATTCCAGAGGTTGGGAATGTGGAGGAAGGTCCTGTCAGCTGGATCAGAACAAAAGATGGCAGATATCCTTTGAATGCTAACAAGGGATGACTTCGCACCTTGCATCGCATTCATGGCCAGCCTCACCAAACTCGATTCCTGGGAGCAAAGATGTCGATTCAATTAAGTTCAAAATGCATAGATAGATATACAGATATATAGTGAGTGTTGCAAGTGTTGCAAATTGAGTAGGTTTTCTGACGGTAAAAGGCATTGCAATGCAGTGGAAAGCAGAATGAAAGGCGAATAGAATAGGTTAGTTTGAGAGAGGAAGAGGAACTTACGGAGAGAGTGGAGAGATGAGAGAGAGGTTGATGAGAAGAAGATGAAGATGAAGATGAAGAAGAGTGCAGTCCACTCTCAGAAGCTATGGATTCCCACGTGTTTGGGGGAAGCCATGGATCTTCTACCTTCAAATTCTGCAAAAACCGCGCAAATTTGGCATCAACCGTCATCGCTTCGCTTCTCTTCTCTTGGAGGGATGAAGTAACAAAGGAATTTCAAAATGGATTCAGATCGTATCTCTTCTCAATCAAATCCCTCCCCTCGGCTACTTTTTAAATAATATATATAATCAATATTTACTTTTTTAACGAATTTAGAACAATATTATAAAAATATATAAAATCAAATTCGTTTGTATCAAATTCCTCAAATTTTTACTTTAAACATGTTTGTAGTCATGTAGAAGATTTATTTTACGTGAATGATATAGTTGAAGAAAAAGAAGAAGAATGGCATAAAAATTTAACTTGGTAATAAATAAATAAATAAATCTAAAACAAAACATTACATTATCTCAAGCTACGATGGACTGCGTCGTCTTTTCATTTTATTAAAATAAATATTTTTTAATAAAATAAACATTTGAAAAGATAATAACTTTTAAAAATAAATATGTTTCAATTTATTTAATTAAAATACAAAGCAAAGATCATGAACAGGTGATTTTACGAATTTACCATGAGGAGGAAGTTAAATTTATACAATTATAACATAGTATAAAATCAACTAATTTAAATTTTGATATTTTAAGGACGTTTTATTTTAAACTGTTTCGTGTTAAAAAAATTACTTGTACTAACATATTATAATGTTTTTTTCATTTTAATGGTAATTTTATTTCAACTTCAATTTTATTTTTTAAAAATATGTTTTTACATTTCATACATTAAAATAGATGATAATAGACAAGAGAGTTTAACCCTTCAAAGATACTAGCTATTAAAACGTCTCTTAATATTCAATTCAATTTGATTTTTAATACAAGAAAAATTTAGTCCTTTTATAAATATATTAATTAAAATTATTTTTATTATATTAATTAAACTATTCTTAAAAAAATTCCAAACAACTTTATCTTTTTTTTCTCTTTTTCCTTTCTTTTTTTTTTTCGTTCTTCTTTCTAGTTTACCCTTCTGGGTCCAAACAAAACATTAATTTTTTTCTCAAAAGTAACTCATAAATCTTGATCTCACCATTTCTAAACCACTAACACAAATATAATAAAGATTCCTTATTAAAATATATGTCTAATTAATGGGTAATAACATATTTCTATAGCTTGGACAGCAAAAATATACTACTTATCATAATGTGGCTATGATGGACAAAATAATCGGATAAAAGGAACTGTTACAAAGTTAATTCAATGACACTGCTATGTAGAGTAGCACTGCTTAATGGTTAGGAAAAATGCAATGCCAAATGTGAGACAACAAACTCAAACCAAAATCGGGTGAATAAGAATTTTGAAAGGCTGAGACATATAAACCATTAACTCAATAACTTGTGATATCCCAACTTCTTTGCATGTATGGAGGCAAATCCGCGACCAACTGAAGCCCTTCCACTTGTGAAAGATCACAATTGGAAAATGATTGCACATTTTGCAGTGCTTCAGATATATTGGGTAAGACTATTTTCTTGCAATGAAGATGTAAACGAGGACGATTCTCGGAGATGCTCCCATTGTTCAAATTAAGGCCAAAGGGGAGTGTTTCTTCCTTGAGATGCTCTTCACAGGAATCCTCCACATTAGACAAATCAAAATTTCCCCACTTCCTGTGAGCTTGCCATCCATACTTGTAGTCCCCAACTATTGGTGTACCTAACACCTCAGCACAGTGCACTCGAAGCTGTGGCACCAGTACACACACTTAGAATAGAAATTGTGGTGAGCCCTATTAAATGATTTTAACAGTTTATGTTCTTAGTAACACAAATATCAAATGATTCTTCCCTAGGTTTTGTTACCTGGTGTTTTCTACCAGTTAAAGGGGACAACTCCAACCATGTGTAACCTGCACTATTTGAGATGGCATAAATTGGGGGTTGCAGATAAGAAGAGCTGAGGAGAAGAACTTAGCAGGAAAATTCATGCCAGAGAGGGTGAATAAAAATACACATAAAAATTTTCTAAAAAATGTTGGCTCAAATACTGGAAAACCAGAAGTTGAGATAAAAATCAGACATCCCCTCCAGCTGGTGCGATTACTTATTTTGGCAGACTGTAAATTCTATTTCCCAAACATGAAATTAAGTTGAAATCATATTTGTTATGTGTGACCATTAGCTCTTTTTGTCAGGGATTCTCTGCCTTTCTAGTATCTAGTGAAAATGTTGAACACTATCTAATAAAACAATTTGTAAACTAAAATAGTTTGGAAGCATGCATATTTTGACATTGCAATAAACTTTATAAGCAGTGTTGTTAATAATTGTTTCTAGCTAGAACACTAATGTCATTTAATGACCCCAACCCATTAACAATTAGTGAGAAAGAGAGTGGCTGAAACTAGGGTCCTGACGAGTTTAAAATATCACAAAAACATGTAATACGGGGAAATTAATGGAATTTGTTCTTATCACTCTCAAAGGATTTGATGAAATTTAATCTTGGAATTAAAAGTAAGTTTCATTACCAACCTTGTGATGATGATGCAATCACTCGGTACTCTGTAATGGCATGCTGTGATGACAATGATGTAGAATTGTCAACTACAGTTATTCGATCAGATTTCCCATTGTCAACTACCACCTGAAAACAAATGAAGGGCAACAAGTTCACGACATTATAAAGCAAGAATAAGGAGCTTTCTATAGCTACTCAAATCAATGTCCATTTATTTTAATGCTAGATGTTAATTTAGGTTAAGAGCTATTGCATTGTAACTGTAAGGCCTAAGCTTTCATGTCATGCATTGCCAGATAGTTGGCGGCATCCATGAGTGTTGCATTTTATGGATTTTGCATTAAAGGAACTATTGGCTATTGCATTTTATGGATACTAACAAGTTTGTTTTGAACTTGCTTCTAAAGCATTAAAGGAACCACCGTGACTAAAACAAGGATTTATCAGAAAATCAGCTACCCATAAGAAGATAAAAGGATTAAAGGACTAGGGCAAATTCCTCATACATAACACTCCCCACCATTTGAGGAAAATGATTGTTCAAACTTCCTTTAACAGTGAAAGGCATGATAAATTTAGTAACTACTGACAGCATATACTACTGTACTGGTTGTTTAAAATGTTTGATAGTTCAGTTTTAAGACAAAGCTGTAATTCAGTGCAAAACTTTTTCGTTTATGCACATTATATACAAGTTATTGCTTTATAAGTTTGACATATCTGGTATGAAATGGATGAAGCATGCACAAAGCATAACATTCCAGGAATAAGATTGACCAGCTGAAAGCTCCTAGTAAATAGTTAACAAGCAAAATATGGATACAACCTTACCCAGTGAAGCAGTGACCAACCCCTTTGAACATCTAGGACGTCCAAGGACAAGTGCCCAATACCTTCTTTGTAGTATTCTCTTCTCTTCTTCAGTCTATTTAAGATCAAACAGCACAAAATTAAAAAAAGCAATGAAATGGACATAGACCCTAACAGACTACTATTCTGAACGTTTTAGCATGCATGAAGCATTTGATGTAAAAGAACAATTATTTTACTCACATCATCTAATGCCCTAGATGTTTTCTCGCGAAAGATGGAATGCAGGACTGTAGTACTTGTCTGTGTTCTTCCCATCACCAGAATGCCTGAACAGTCTCTGTCTAGTCTATGCACCTAAAAACAATCTTGTTCATGTATCAGACCAATATCTAGTTCATGCTTCATACATCCAAACAACCATCAATCACATTGGCACGGGACGAAAAGACAAGGCAAACAATCCCGCTAATTTCATGAAAGTAAGTTCAAGCTTTGCTTAATGATAACAGATGAAACGGTCTTTGATAGAAGAAGAATAAATAATAATGTTTACCACTTTCTGTTACGAAGATACCACTTGAATTTTAGTAACCCTAGAGTCTTGAGAATAAGAACAATTAAAGTTTATCTAATGACAAATTTAGAAAGAAAAAAATATCATTTCCTGCCCTTTTTATTTGATGTATCGTTTACAATTGCAAGCATCTCCTGATACTCCTAAAAGGGCTCCTAAAAGGGCATAAAAAATAAATATCTGTAATTAAACACTGGTGCAGGAAACCATATATTGCTTCGCAGAGGAAAAAGGCTTCATCATGCCATGGGTTCTTATATTCTTGTTATTATCACAAAATCAATGCAAAATTTGAGCAGTAAGTTGAGTGCATGATTATCTCGAGCTCTTTCCTCCCAGGACACAAACAGCTAGAGCCAGATTTTGATGTGAAATTATTAGCAAAAGAACAATAACTTGAAAAACAGATTGCATTTGCCAAACACTCTATTTAACCCTTTTTTATCATCATAATCTAGATTAAATAACAGGCTGAGGAAGAAACAAGGATAAATAATGCATTTGTAAATAGCTTGGTACTAGAGAAGGCATAAGAAAACGAATAATAAAAAAGAGATTGCACAGATACTGATATGAGAAAGATAAGAAAGAGCTCACCAGACGAGGAGGTTCAGAGTACTCATAATTTAAACATGCAGCAGCTACTACATCTAAGCTGTGTTTGATATTAATGCCACCCTAATGAGAGACATCGAAAGAATGTGTAAGAATTAAATGATGAGTATGGCATCCCAAATGAGAGAGGAGGCGCATACCTGCACAGGCATTCCTGGAGGTTTGTTGAGGACGAGAATGGCAGGATCCTAAGCACATTACAAAGATTGATCCTCTTAAATGGCGTGTCACATTCGTCCAAATAGTGAAGTGTAAATATTTGTTTGATTTCTGACAATTAGGTTCTAACACAATCTTAAAAATTTAAAAACTCAAACTTATTGTATAAATCCTTTTCAACTTTATACACATAAATCTTTATTATCAATTTATATAATTCATAATAATTATATATAGGTTCATATGTCGTATCAGTGTTCTGTGTGAATGTGTATGCTACATGAGAGGAAGATATGAAACAGGGAAAAGAAAAAAAGAAAGGAGTTAACGTTGAAAACCTTGTGTATAACAAGAGTGCGGATGAAGTTGATTTGTTGGGGAGTGAGAGAAGAATGAGGTTTGCGTGTAGGCGTTGGTTTTTGTTGAACAGATTGAGGAAGTAAAATGCGATCTCCAGAGTTCAAGGTGTCCTTCGCTGCGACCCTTTTCAGTGTTTCCGTGTGAGGAGGAGAGAGAACTCGAACCTGTCTTAGACGGAAAAGCTTGTGCAGAAGGGATATGGGGACGCTTGGGCAGCACCGAACAATCCATTTCAGGGCGGTGGTGGGAGTGGAGGAGACTTCGTTTCCCTTTCCCTTCGTCTTTCCCTTCACCTCCACACTCCCACTCGCCGCCACCGGAGGCAGCGTAAGCCATTTCTCCTCCCATTTCCTTGCCATCGACATCTGCCGCCGACCACTCCTCAACGCTCTGAACATCCATTCTGCTTGTGCCGCCATCGCCAATGGCAGCTTTTCAATTTACAAAACAGAGCAAATAATAACACGGAGAAAGTTATTTAAATTGGTTTTCTTAAGCGAGTAATTGGTAAAACAGTTATTTTGATTATTTAAGTTTTAAGAATGAAAAATAATATTTAAATTTACTCATTCTTATTTTATTATTGGTTATTGATAAATAGTTACTTTCGTGACAAGGAGAAACTAATATTTAATACAAGAAAACTAATATATACTGATCAAATTTCAACTGCTAATTAATTTTTTAATAGTGATATTATACATATATATATATATATATATTATTTAAAAAAATTATAAATAAAAAAATTGACTTACATACAAATACAAATCGTGTTAACCTAACATAAGTTTAGTTTAAAATATTAAATAGAAATTGTCTAAGGATAAAATGAATCTATTGTAACTTACTTTAAATTAAAATTATATTACCTAAATACGACTTTATTTTAAAAAATTATTAATTAAAATTGTGTTATGTATACTTAATATCAAAATCGTATTATTTTAATATGTCTAAAATCATATCAATATGATGATATTACTTTTTTTCAATAAAGTCATGATACATTATCATGACTAAATAAACTCTAAATTTGTAAACCATAAACCCTAAATATATTAGTATGACTTACTATAAGTAATAATTATAAAAATAACTCAATTCTTTTTTTCTTTCCATCTAATCTATATTGTATGCTCTTAATTAAGTCTTTGTGATTTGTCCTTTTTTTTTATCTTCGGAATTTAATAACTTGTCGAGGGGTTTCTACATTTTTTGTTAGGCATACAATGGAACGTGTATTTTGGTAGTGCAACTATAATTATTAAAGAATATAAAGACAAATATAATGATACAATTTGGGACAGGTGAAATCTCTTTATGTAGAAAATATTAGTTTATAGACATAACATATTACAAATTTATATTTTTTTAGAATATATGATGATACTGCTCATGAATTACATTAGATTGGTCAGTGTATCAGTGTATTTTTCTTTCTTTTTTGTTATTTCAAATTTGATGTTTAATCATGTTTTTAATAGTTTAATCCTAGATTAATTATGCAACATGAATGTATTGATGCCTCAATCGTGATTTAAAGATGATTATATAATATCAATTTTTACCAATAAAGTAATCAATAATTTGAAATTATATATATATACTTTTTTTCTTTATACTTTTTCAATGACATTGAATTACTATATTGACTTAACCTTAATTGAAACATTGTTAGTTCAACTAAGAATGAAACATTTTCAACTTCACATCATTTTTTTCAGTTGAAGTTGGTAGAATTTATTTTTTCTAGCAAAATTCGAATATGGTTATTTTTGTATAGTTAAAGTTATTTTTTAGTTTATGTAAGTTCGTGTTATACCTGAGTTTACAATATTTAGATTTTTTTTTTGGCTAACAACATCACATTGTTTTCCATTTTTTTTATTTGATATCAAGTAGGTTTAATATTATTTAGTCTAATATTATTTTTATAACAAGGTTTTTTTCGCTTGATATCTATCAAACTTATTTTTTGATTAACAAAACTATTTTTTATTAATGTTATAAAGATTTTTTTTTTTCTATTTGCATCACATATGTTTTTTTTTTTCAATGTTGATCAAGATTTTTTTTTTTAATATCAAGTTTGAGCCAGAATTGATAGAATGTTCAACGGATGGGGGTGGTAGAAATTAAATTGCATTATATTTAATTAAAGTTAACCCTTAAACACTTAAAATTTTAATAATAAATAAAAAAACTAAGATTATGATTGCGATTAATAAAGAATAATCGTTCTATATTAATGTATCATTTATCCTATCACGTCAATATTGTACATCAAATACACAACAAATTGTTCCATCTATTATTGAGGTTTTATTAACGTTTATGTAAAGAACATTTTCAATCTTAATAAAAGAAAAATATAGTTTTTTGTTGGCAAGATAATGATTAAAAAAATCCATTACTCTATTTCTATTTATTAAAAATTCATTTATAAAGTTAAATTCTTTCATGATCTATTAATAAAAGCTCATCTAATTCATTCATTAATGTTTTTATAATTCTTCAAAAATACTCTTTTTGTCCACAGAAATATTTTTAAAAAATAACCATTTGTGATAAATTGTAAAAAAAAATAATTGTTATTAAAATTTAAACTATCCTGATATACAGAGTATTATTTAGATGATCGATGCGTTTTTTGAAAATAAGATAAATAAAATTGTTGTTGGTTCATTCATTTAATTACATGATTTAAATTACTAAAAAAAAAAGAATTGGATTGAATTTGACGTGAATGAATGATATAAATGAAGTATGTGAGAAAGAGAGTTAAAAATTGAGAGTGAAGAAAGAAGATTTAACATTAAAAGAGAAAGAAAGAATATAAAAATAGTAATAAAAATAAAGCATTGAAGAGTTGTTGTTCAGTGACCGCGTCCTCTGTGGCTTGGGCCGGAATATGCTTTCTCCATTATTACAGTGAATAACGAATCATCTTTAAGCTCTCTCACTCCTTCAACGTTCATGGAGAACGAGGCCAACACCAAAAACATCATCATATAGTAACAATAACAATAATAAGCCCTCTTCATTTTCTTTCAGTTCTGAATCATGATGCTGTGCATGTACGTGTATATATATATATATGCATAAACACTTTGGTTGTTTGACTTTGGTCCTTGTGGTGTGGGTGGTGCTTTGAATTTTGAGGTTTGAGTGGTGAAAGAAAATGGTGGTTTTTAGAAGAAGTGAGAGTAAGAGTAGAAGACATTGTTGACTGTTGAAGGATTTATGGCTTCTACACTACAATCTGCTATTTCATAACCTAACCTACCCACTTCTTCAAGGAAGCTGTATTTTTTGGACTCAACTTCCTTTTCCATTATTGCATTACTAAAAAAATTATTAAATAAATATTATTTTAAAAAATAAAAATTATTGATTTTTAAATTAATTTTTATCATTGAAAAATAATTTCTAAATTAATATTTAATTAGCTAATAAAGTTTTAACAACTAATTATTTAAAATTTAAAGTTTAACTACTTAAATTTTAAATAGTTTCAACTACCCTAAATTTTAAATGTATAATTTTTAAAAATTTTAAAATAATATTTAATTTAATTAATATAACAAGTTTATGAACAAATTATTCATTTTCAAATATTTGACATCATCTTAGCTTTACACGTTTCTACCAAATCTTGGAAAAGCCTACCAACCTAACAACAATATCTCTGACCAAATTAGAATAAGTTATTTTTCATAACTTACTTTTCTTGTTTTCATATATTAGGAACTGAATCGGGTTTCAGTTAAATGGTCTTATTATTCCTCACCTTTTTATTTTTAATAATTCCAACTACTGCTAAAGTCAAACACTTTTACCTATAATAAGATATCAGAAAAGGTAGTTATCAATCATATTAATATAGCACAGATAAAACTCGTGCCACTACATTAACTTCATTCTCTTTTTTTGTTTGGATGTAATTGAAAAGCTGATGTCGATTTATACTCCTATATTTTTTAATTAAGTTAGATCGGACAAAACTTATATTGTTTATAATATCTGTAAATGATCAAATTTTGATTTTGATTCTCCATTTTTTTTTTGATTTCTTTAAAATTAAAATTACTATTTCTTTAATTTCTAATATTGTATAATACTAATTAATAAATTATGCATAAAAATAAGTCAAATCTTCATTTCAAGTAACACATAATAGTATTGTGATATAAAATCGACATATAATACTTAAAAAACAAAATTATTTAAAATCTCTCAAATAAATTTTATTTCTCTTGCTTAAGATAAATATTAATAATTAAAAGTGGTATTTTAATAATTTAGAAGGATGAAAATTAAAAGCAAATAAAATTAAAATTTACACATTTTATAAGAATTAAAAAATAGCGATTTCAAACTTCGTAAACACAAGAAACAAAGAAAAAACTGTGACGATCAAAATAAAAAACTGAAAACATATCCTTTTAAGATGAAAATTTTGTTGTTAGGATTTTCTTTTTTTTTTTGGATAAATTGTTTAAAAAATTCGCAAAATCTGTAGATTTTAAATAAGTTATGAGATACAAACAAATAAAAATTGATAAACAGACAAAAATGGAATCTTAACTTCATTTTGTTAAAACGTTTTTTCTAAAGAAAGAAAAACAAAGATTTTATTGTTTTAAATTTATGGTAAGAAAAGTTTGAAGAGAAGGAATTGTTTTTCTTTCAGTGTCTAAGCCGCAGATTTTAGCAATGTTTTATAATAATACTAGTAAATTATATATCAGAAAGTAGTTAGCTACTAATTAAACTTTTTCTTACTACTGTGAAAGAGTCAGTTTTGAGTTTAAAATGTTATGAAGCTAAAACATAAAGAGAGATGCAAAACTACTTATACTATACTCTGTTTCACTTAAGATAAGAAGTGAAACAGAGCATTCGTAGTTCTGCAGAAGTCAACAATCTCTCAATCACATTCTTCACATAAACAATTCTTCAAAGCAAAAAACTAATAAGCAAATTCGTCTTTTACTACCAATAGTTAAACAGCCGCTCTTAGAAGAATGAATTTGGTGGATCAAATTTCTCCGCTTCACGCTTCTTCCAACCTGATGCAACGGACACACCACTATTCACTTGCAAATTTTAAAAACAAAACCATACTTTGCCACCCCTTTTTAATAATAAAATATACAATAAAACACAAATCAAATTATTCAATAAAAGGTTACTGATCATATAAGAAATAATAAGATTTTTCACATATCATAACCCTTTTCTTCCTCTCTTACCATTACATCACATCTATTACATACTCTTTTTCTCTCTTTACCTTTTCTTTTTCCTCCCAGAGACTCTTTCTTCCATCTCAATCCACTCCCAAACGGAATGGTGGATGTTTATATTTCCCCAATAGTTGGTGCCAAGAAAACTAATCTTCCAAGAGAAGTCTGGGATTTGGTGTTAATACCCAGTGGTTGCCATCAAGTTACGTGTAATTTGACGGCAAAAAGACGGTCCCCAATCCCCCATATACCTTTAATTGCAGAAAATGCCTTTTCAAGTAGACTGAGCTACAGTCTTTCAATTTCAGCATGACACCCTGTCCATATCCAAAGATAACCCAAATCTGTTAAAAACTATTGATGATTAATGCATAAATATGACATTTGAGTACTGGACACATGTACAGCGGCTTGATCCTTCAGCATTTACACAGATCTATCAAAACTCACATCACCTAAGTAACCAAGAAGACTCACTAATATTTTCAATTCATGTTCAGTGACTGCAGGCCATAAATCCCAAGTTATACAGGAGAGGGATAACTAACTACACAATTTCAATCATAATCGTAAAAGATGACTGCATCCATAGAATTATCAATGTTAGATCGTTTGTGATGTGAATCACTATAATTTTCTTTTACAATCTTTTACCAATTTTAATTCCCAAATTAATTGCATTCAGTTTTCTGAATTGAAATAGTTTTAAAAGAACTTAGAAAGGGTAAATCTTTTGAAAAAGTTTTTAAAATCGATTCACCTCCACTCTTGGTTTATTAAAGCCATCTAATCTTTTCTAACAATTAAAACCAGTATAACTCACAAATTAGGATAGATGGACATTCAAACCAGTAAAACTCACAACTTAGGATATTTGAAGTTCAACATCACAAATAGGTCCTTTAAAATCAATAGAAGACAAAAGAACAATTCATACGTGTTGAACAGAAAGTACGAGGCAGACAATGGAACATAAAAATAAATTTTATCAACTAGTTCGATGTTTAATTAACTGGTTAGAAATGCAAGATTCATTAAGATGGGCACATATGCTGAAGAAAATGTTTAGGTATCAGATTAAAGTCGGACATACTCTGCAGCACATCAGTGGTGAATAGCAGCTTTTGAATTGGACCTGACCTCATTCGCTTATGCGGTTATACCAGTGAATTTTGCTCAAGTTTACAATAGCAAGGTAAGAATTTTATAAGTTTGAGTGCTACTATGATGGTAAAAGTAAAGTCCCTCCATAATTGACATCAACAGTTGCCTACAAAATTTAAACCAGGGTACTTTATTAATAGAGAAAAAAGGAAGAAGCATATGCTGAAAAACATGTGTTTCAACTACACAAACTCCTAATTAATATAAAATGGCGTAATAAACCAATGTTTCAACCCATATATAAAACTCTGTTTATACACACAAACAACTCTTTGGCACATTACTTAATTTGGAATAAGATTAAACATTTGTCCTTTCTTTAGCGTAAAGCACCTATTCCTAACACATTTTGTGGGCTTAGGTTCTTTCCATTGATTTTCTTTTTCTTGATTCATTTCTTTTTTGTAGTGTTATTTAGGAGTTTATCCTTCTGTTTGTAATGTTTTACGTTCAGTTGATCAGCCAAATAAATTTCATTATTTTATAAAGAAACACACTACTTTTTTTAACTTTGAAATTGCAATTTCAGTATTTAAAAGATTTTAACCAAGACTAACAAATACTAGTTTCCATAAATTATGTTTTGTTAAGTACGAACTGGTCTACATACAACCCTGTGCTCTGCCTGCTTTAGCCCTCATTTTAAAAAGTGTTGTTTGATTGATAGACAGCAGATGATGGTAAAAGAGAAAGTAGGCTGAATGCATACCTGAAGGTAAGGATATATACACTATTATATACTTGTAGGAAAAATTGGGACTTAGCTGCAAACCTGAAAACAAATTATGTTTTACTCCACAGACTGTCACAGAACAATCTATAAAATCTAGTAAGTAAAATGACTTAGAAATATTACCACAGCTTTCACATTCCTTTTAATAGCTAATTGAAACGGGTTAGCTATATGAGAGGAAAAAAATCTTTATTGAATTGATTAAATTTAAAAACAATAAATGAGCATGCATACATATAGAGAACTCTGCCCCCTGGAGTGATGACTACTAAGATCTCTAATATCTATCTTTCAGTACCATACTCATAATTACAACATCATCTTGTAACTAAACAAAATATTTTCTCCTAATTCAATAGTAATGTAATTGTCATTAATCAAATTCAAAATATAACAGAATTCTAAGGAATTTACAAAAACTCCAAGCTCACATGACTTCACTGGATATGAGGAATTTACCGAAAGATGGTTGCTGGTACATACACACAGAAAGACAGTATGCTACCAATCAACTAACCTCTTTTTTAATCCATTCCAGCCTCTATGTCTAGTTTAGCACAATCTCCATTAACACTAAAGGACTAAATCTAGCAAACAAACTGAATAAAAAAATGTGGGAAGAATAAGGATAAAAGCACATGATTATGTATGAAAAAAATAATAAACAGAAGGGTGCCATACTAACTTGCAACATTAACATACCTTTTCAGAAGTCGAAAACAAATATAACTCTCTTCAATATCTCTTTCTATCCTCAATTTGATATACTCCCTCAGTAGGTCACACATAATGTTAACAGTTTCATCAGAAAACTGCTGGGCCAGATTTAGCTCACAGAATTCAGATATATTTTGGTGCAAAACTGAAGATAATGTGCTTGCCAACCCTGATCTGAAATACATTTTTGCAAGTTTCTTTAAAATTAAGCAACTGCTACCTTTGAACTTCCCAACCCAATTTGGAGGATTTCCAACCCATAGATATAGGAGAATTATCAGAAATTTCAACACCTACTGACAACGAATTGTTTTCAATAGGAGGGATCACAACACTGGAGCAAATCTCTGTCCTTCTGTGTGCAGGAAGCTGCTCAAGAATGTCAGCTTTCAAATCCTCAGGCAATTGTTGAAACACTGAACCATCAACTTGACTCAAAGAAGAAGGCAATAAATCATTGTTTTCAAAACTAGAATGGTGTATAACCTTGAAATTGGGTCCACACGCTGAATATGGCATAGCTTCGTCTTCACTAGTGCCCGACACATACTGCTTTGCCTATTAGTAAACAGATGACATATGTTGCCAAATAAAACATTTTTAGAAAAATAGAGCAATAGATACAAATAAAAGTGCTAATATTT
>Ga0123342_1002034_pt1 | contig 33906 bp, 19 predicted proteins | sample Turbeawhitnodule_FD_89960 | JGI IMG/M metagenome (GOLD analysis project Ga0123342, IMG submission 89960) | Root nodule microbial communities of legume samples collected from Mexico - Turtle bean Mexico white nodule | ecosystem: Host-associated > Plants > Roots > Nodule | place: Mexico: Nepantla... | reverse complement strand
CATGCTTCTTGTAATCCTTTGAGGTGGACTTTGACCTCCATGGGCGTCCTCCATTTGTGCCTCCACCTCTTCTTGAGCTTGATGAGTGGCCTCCATGTTCTCTTGGGCTTGATCTCCATCACTGTAGGTAAAGATATATAATTTTGATGTTGTGTTTTTCTTTTCATTTAATTACTTTCAATGCATATACCTTAATGTATTTATACATTATAGATGAGCATGGAGTTACTCAAAAAAGAAGATCAAGGTTAGGGATGCTCATAACTAGCCCACTAGATTACGTGTGGTCGTCAACTATAATGACAACTTTCAACCAATTAGAGAAGCATGTGGTTTGCTTGCTGGAGTTTGTGGACAACTAGCAGGAAATCATATACTGTTTCCTTTAAGTTTTGAAAGTTGGTCATTTGTGCTTGATACTTACAAGGATAATGTATGGGAGAGTGCACTGAAGGTAATTGACACTACATTGAGCACAACATTAAATATGTACATTCTTATTTCATTTCTTCAATATATACGTGGACTAACTATTGTATTATTTGAAGTCTCGTTTTTGCTTCAAGGTACATGATGATTTCGCTAAAAGAGATGTTATGTTCAAATTGAAAAACTATGGAGGGAGTATATATGCAAGCTCTAAAATGATATTTATGACCCAATGTTAAGCATAAATGACTTGATAAAGAATGTTCCAGAAGGGCTTAACATGGAACAATGGGTTATTTTTGTTGATTATCTTCTGAAGCCTTCCACAATGGTACATACTTTTCACTTGGTACATTAAAATGGATTACATTTCACTTTGTAGAAACTGTGTAATAGGAACAAACATATAAGGAAGAAACAAACTATTCCTCACACTGGTGGTGCTATGTCATTATCAAAAAGAAAGGACAATTTGGTATATTTTTACTTATATGTAGCTCTTTGAATTATAATATATTTTGAATTTTCGTAATTATATTATCTTTTTTGGAACATGTAGAAAATTGAGGTAGAAATATTGGGCAAACTGAGATGTGGAAGATCACACACAAGAGGAAGAATGACACTTATGTTAATGATGGAGCTATGGATATTGGAGTAACTTCTAATTATTATGATTAGTTGTTTTTGAACCTCTGATTTGCTTGTTTATGTTGAACTGAGTAACTTTTATTGTTAGATACTTATTTTGAGTTAGATAATTCATAATCTTAGATAATCATAACACTGCCATGAATATATTTTGTTTTGGGTATCCATTTACAATATCAATTTTGCTTTTCAAATATTGAACCACCCCATAAACATTTGCAATATCACTTGTGCTTTGAAATGTGGAAACCACAACTATGCACATGATCATCATAAACCAATAAATTTGACCCATGAACTGTTTTGAGGTGTGAATTGTCCTGAATCTGCAACTGTGTTGAAATTGCTTTTTGGTTCCTATTTGTAAGTTGAAATTGTTGATTGGTTCTAATTGATTAATTTATATAGGCCTGTTAGAGGATTAAATTGTTCACAGGCTTAAATGTTTTAGATTTTTGAGAGTTTCCTTATAGATGTTAATGGATGACTCACTGATTTTAGTTGTAAAGTTCATTACTCTATTCTTTGCCTATATAATTCCCTGCACATTCCCTGCATTTGACGTGTGTAATAGTTTAGACCTGTATATTCCCTGCACATATGGACCTGTATTCCTTACACATCTACCTATATAATTCCCTACACATCTGGACCTATATCTATATGACCAAGTCATCTGTTGTTTGCTGCTTGCTCCCCTATTTTTCTTACAAAAATGTTTAGTTTCACAATAATAATTAAAACTATTTTGGGTGTTTTGGGTGTGCATTTGCAATGTCAGTTTTGCTTTGAAATATGGAAATCACAACTGTGCTGAAATTGCTTTTTGTTACCTATTTGTAAGTTGAGATTGTTGAATTGTTTTGGGTACAATTGTTGATGTTTACACACCGTTTTGGCTTTAGAATATAAATCATTGCTTCCAATTTTATCTAGGAAAAATTGATGATTTAGTTGGTGTCGTTTTTGGAAAGGAGCATCCAGGGAGGATCAGAGGACTTTCATATGGAGTTTGTCCTATCCTTGCTTTCAATAAATCCATAACAAAGTTAAGCAATATGAAACATGCTTCCTCTAGTGGGTCTTCAACAAATGTTGAAGAAAATGTAAACTAGATGACAACTGAGCTTACAACAGTAAGGAGCCAAATGCATACTCTATTAGCCGACATTGCTTCTAGTCCAGAACATGCCGAAACATTTTACTGTAATGCCAACAAATTTGGTACATGCATCTATTAATGAGGTATAAATAGTATACTTAAATATTGTTTTCATTTATTTTTTAAAATTAAAAATTAACTTTAAACATATTTTTATTTATTCCAGACACAGGATGTAGGAAGTGGTGCTTCATCAGGATCAAGACGAGGCAACAAAACAAATTAGGACTAAGACTTGAGTTGTAATATGTTCAAATATGAAACAATTGATATTTTGATAATTTAATGTTATCATTTTGATTTACTGGTAGTTTGGTGGATTACTTTGACATTATCAACTTTGTTCTCTCAATGAATAAATGAAGTCATCTTTTGATTATAAATATATTTATATTATTCAATTATTAATATTTATGAAGTTTAATTATATTATGAAATTAGTTTGTTATGATTTAATTATATTATGAAATTTAATTGTGTATTGAAATTTAATTATAATACGAAATTAAATTATAAAACATAATTGAATATTAGAAATTATAACATTGGTTTACTCAATTTCAAAATAATGACATTTTTAACTCACATAAATTACACGCTTTAAAATGTCATTTTATACATTGTATTATATGGTGTGTGCTACGTCAGTTCGCAATTGACTGCCACATTATACTTTATGGCAACCAGATCTGTGGTCGTACGCGATAATGCCACATGCATATATTGTGGCAATTATAAACACCACATTATACGATAATAACCGCCACCACATATGCGTTTCTTTGTAATTCATCTAGATAAGAAAAAATAAATTTAATAAACAAAAAATAAATTTATTCAAAATTTATATTTAAAAATTTATTTTTCTTTAATTTGAAAAAATATTTCTTATGTAGACTGACCCACATGTTAGCTCTTATGCAAGACAGGCTAATAAAATTAATCCACATTTCCTACATGGTATGGGTCAATCTGATCCGTATTTTGTGGGTCAAATGCGGGATGGATCAATATGGGGTGAGTCATCCCGTATTTTCATCCCTATTTTAGTTATAATATTTTAGTTTCAAAAACGCTATAAATATTCAATTTTCTTAACATTATTTACATGCTTGCAAGTTTGGCCTTTGAATATTCTAGTCAAAGGTGTTATTCTGAACTATTTAGATATCTACATTCTTGGTAAATACTTCCTTAGATCCTACCATGGTCTTTGTCTTTCATCTCGTAGTGTATCAAATTGTGATTTCCCAAATACAAAGACTCATACATAGCATAATTTCAACTCAATGCAACGAAATTTATGACTCTTTCTCAATTAACATACTTTTTTACTCTTTCAAGAATCATATAACATGATGAATATTAAAATACATTACATTTGTCTTTACCAATAATCTATACACATCATTCAAATGGATAAAAAAAATATAAAAGTAATAATGAAGCATATATGTAACTTTCTTTTATCCAAACTCATTAAATAGATAATAATAATGGTTTTTACTTTATTGTTATTATTACTTTATATATTTCATTGAATTATAAAACAATTATATTTGAAATAATATAAAATAAGAATAAGAATAAAAAACTTCAAATAATTAGAAATGAATCAACATATTATAGGAAAATAAAATTAAAAAAATAAACTAATAAATAGGACTAGTGCATAACTAGAGATAAATTAAACAACATAAACATAAATTGAATAAAGATGACCAATGAGTAACTTGAGATAAATCAAGTGACAAAAATAAATAAATAAACAGGATCGATGCATAATTGAAGATAAATTAAATGACATAAATATAAATAAATAAATAGAACTAGGATATAATTAAAGATACATTAAATGACATAAATATAAAAGATCAATTTGTAACTAAAGATAAACTAAATGACATGAAAATAAATAAATAAACATGACCAATACATAACGAGAGATAAATTAAATGTCATAAAAATAAATAATAAAAAATATATAGAAATAAATAAAAAAATAACTGAAGATAAATTAAATTACAGAAATATAAATAAAAAGGATTTAAATTAAATAATATATATAAATGAACAAAGTAAGTAAAATAAAATATAATTAAAAAAAATAAAAGATTAATAAAACATGCATAAGTTTATTAGGATTTAATATTAGAAGAGTTTAACATCGCTCCCATCATTACCCTTGATTGGAGTCTCTCTCTCCCTTCGGCAACAAAACTAAGATAATCCTAAAAATGAAAATACCTATTTTAATTCGAAATAACAATCGTACTGCATAACATAAAATTATTCCTTACAAAAGAATTTGTGTTAATTTCTAAGACTAAGATAAAAGAAAACTTCAATTCAACAAGGAAGAAATCTAGTTCTACATTCAAATTATTAACTATAAAATCAACATGCAAAACTGAGGAACTTCAAACTAAAAATACAATTAAGGAACTCCAGACTCAATATACAGCTGAAAAACATCAAACTCACATGAAACAAATAAATTTTAGACTCTCATGCAACTAAAGAACGTCATGCTCACAATAGATTAACTTAAGACTTAATGCATATCTAAAGATTATTAGACTCGCATGCAATATATGAATTTCAAACTGAACAACATTAGACTCATATACAATAGATGAACTTCAGATTCTACATGCAGTTGAAGAACATCAAACTCAACATGCACCAAATGAACTTTAGATTCTACATACAATTGAAGGACATCAGAATTAACATGCAACAAATGAACTTCACAAAAAAATAAACTACAATGCAATTTCATCAATTAAGATTATCTAATAAGGTAACTTCTCTTATTTAAACTTTTCGCTCTCAAGAAGCTTCCAAAACAAGAAAGAAAATCACCTTATACTTAGAAGCTCTGATTGTAGAACTATTAAGTTGAGAATGATTCTTAGTCATCTAGCTATTGTAAGGCGCAATCAAATTATATAAAAAAAAAAAAAAAATTTAAATAAATTAAGATAACGAAAATGCATAGCAAAAACTTATAAAGAGAAAACCAAAAAATGCACATTCAAGTGATAGAATAAAAAACCTAAAATGACATCTTACAATCTCATACTTAGAATTTCAATACAATTTTTTTTGTTATACTTTATAAAATAAAAATATATATAGTAAATATAATATAATTAAATTAAATCACAAACATAATCTTTCAAGAATCACATTTATTCATATGTGTACCAATTAATAATTAATTCAAAATATATAATACAATATTTAAATATAATAAGTGATTTGATTTATTTTTTTATTTTCAGATAGAAAATTAATAGATTAAAGAGAAAATAAATACAAAATTAACTTTTGAATATTTCAATAATTTTAAACTTTTTTATAAATTCAATTTTAAACAATCATGCTTAACACAATGGAGTTGTCACTATGACCTAGGTGAGTAATCACATTGACACTATGATACTTATTATAAACTTTAACAATTAAAAAAATTGAAATTATTAAATATAAAATTCATATTTAAATTATATATAATTAATTGCCTTAGATTTATAATATCATAATTTCCTTCAATTTTACAGATAAAGAAAATATCTATTCATAAATAACTATTAATTGAGATTTGATTTCCCTAATTATATTAAATTCTGTTTTTTATTGATTTCATATATATTCTATTAACTTTTTGCTATAAATTTTTATTAATTGTACTTAAATGTATGGTAATTGGGTCCTAAGTATTATTTTTATATCCTATTTAATAGATATTATTGCACTTTATACACTCCTTTATGTTAAGAGGAAAATCCTTTAGAATACATATTACACTTTAATTTTGGTTTGGTCATTAATAGACATTATGAGACTTTAATTTCTAATTTGTATTCCTCTCCTTTCAATTCTTTGAATATATCATGTTTCTAGAAATTGCCATTAATTGCTCGTTTCAAACCCTCACCTTTCCGTTAATATCTTAATAGATTAGCTGTTCTTTTTGCTAGTTCATACCAGGCAGGGTTTGTATTGTTTGGTTTTGGCGGTAATGAGTAATATGTATAAGGTTGAATCATTTATTTTATTTATTTGTTATTGTTGATAGAAAAAAAAAACAAATTCAACATAAAAGTTCTAGTCTTCTATGCCTCTAAACCAGCCCTACACTATTGCTTAAAACAGAAAAATACATCAGCATCAGCAGCTAAAAAACACTAGTGCTTAAAACAGAGAAAAACATCAGCAGCTAAAAACACTTGCATCAATAAATGAACACAAGAACCTCTGGTGACTCAAGTCACAGGAGCAAAAACCAAAACTTGATAGCATGACCATGATTAGGTAGGTCTTCCTGAAAAAACACTCCCATTAGAGAGTGATGAGGTTTAATGATAAAATCTCTAATACCATAAAGCATGCCTCCTTCCAAGAACCTACCACCGTGGCACCAAGAATCTTAGCCATAATACTTCCTCGTGCAGGAAGATATGTGCCTATTTTATATGTAGTAGGACATGATTTCTTGGCAACACCTGCATCAGCTTCTTAGACATAACAGCTTAAGCTCCTTGCTGCAAAAGGCTGAAAAGCTACACCTTCTGCAGGTAGTTCCAAAAATTTTCCATCACCAAGAAAGTTCCTTAATCCATAAGAACTGCTGCATTTTCAGTGCTTTCACCCGTGACAGCACATTTTTCCTTCTCCAAAAATTTTCCATCAGCAAGTGTTTTTTTTTTTTATGGTTTTGTCTAACAAATTTCATTAATTCATGAAATTCAATGATAACCTTCATCAAACTTCGTATCCTCATATTCCTCAACAAAATGAAATGGTGTGTAAAAAGATACATTTTATTAAAACTACTCAAACACTTCTTCACAACCATCTTTAATTATCTAACTAGCCAGATTTCTCGCTCAAGTTGGTGTATCATATATGATACTATCGATCAAGAAAAATTATGATTGCTCAAGTCAATCTATTTTTTGACTCGGTCAGACGAAATTAAGTTTGGGAGTTGAGTTGCTTTTGAGTCTATTTTTGCTTAAGTGGATATATCGTTTAATATTTTTTTAAAGGAAAATCATTTTCTCTCAAGCAAAGGTATCATCTGATATATTTACTAAAGTAAAAATAACTTTATTATTGGATTTATTTTTGCTCAATTGAATAGATTTTTACTCAAGTAAAGAAAATGGAATCTTCTTTAATTTTAAAGGTATAAGTCATATAAACTAAGAAATTAGGAGATGAGAAAATGAAAGAGAGTTTATTGCATATTAGTAAATATGCAAAACTTTAGATTTTTACACACAAATTAAATAAAGTTATTTAATTAAAATATGAATTTATTCTTGTAATACATTGAGATAAAGATTGTTTTTGTAAATAATTTATCTATGTACGTGTTGTTCGAGTGATTATTGTATGTATGTAAATAAATGTAAGTCCTATAGCAATAGCAATGTCTAGAAATAACTAGAGAAATCAATTATATTAGTTTTTTAGGAAAAATACATTTAATACCATGAACTACACTTAAAGTTTAACTACCTCTATTAAGTTTGTAGTAAAAATATAGTTGTGGAGGTGTCACAATTTATTCATTCAAATATTATCATCAATTCATTGAATTTATTTTATTTTATTTTTAAATTTTATCTGTTTTTTTTTTTTTAATTTGGAAAACCAAGTTAGAAGAAACCAAATTCTAATTAATTTTCTGGTCAATATTAAAAAAAAAGACCAGAATTTAACTCTTGGAAAACCAAATCAATTAAAGATGCAAGAAATCTGGCTAGTTAGATAATTTTATATAAATTCAATTAATCTTGCTTAACACAGTCGATTTGTCATAATGACCTTGGTGAGTAATGAGTAATCACATTGATACATAAATTTAAAGCATGCTCTTTTTTTTTCAAAGACTACCGTTTTTTTTTTCTTTCCTACGATATTTGACATATCTTATGAAATCACAGGTCTTTTCTTGATACACTTATTTTTTACTTTCATAAATAAAAAATAGTAATTATTCTTAATAAACTGTGAATTTTGTGGTTGTTTGTTCTTGGAAGAAGGGTTTTATTTTCTTCTTTTAGTTTGACTGTTTGTTTTTTTTAGTATAATATGATATAGGTAAGTTGGAAGAGGATAGATGGATCCTATTGTATTGTGTAATATTTTTGAAGTAGTCATATTTATTTATTTTTTACTTATTGATTAAAAAAATCTTAATAAATTGTACACATTTAAAAGAGAATTAATTTCCTTAGCTTTATAATATTAAAATTTCATTAAGTTTCATATTTAAAGAAAATATTTGTTCATAATTAACTATTCATTTAATTGAGATTCGATTTCCTTAATTTTAATAAATTCCATAAATTAAGTTTTTTATTACTCAAATTCATATATATTCTATTAACATTTAGGTAAAAATTATTATTAATTGTACTTAAACATATATGGTAATGGGTCCTAAGTATGATTTTATTTATTTATTTTATAATTAATAGATATTATTGCATTTCTTAGTTTAAATTCCACTCCTTTGTCTTAAGAGGACAAATATTTAAGAATACATATTACAGTTTATCTCTGGCTTTCTAACTAATATACATTATTACACTTTAATTTCTAATTTATATTCCTCTCATCTCAATTCTTTGAATACATCATATTTGTGACACCTATGAAACCCTCCCTCTCCATCAATATCTTGCATATTTACATCTGCTAATTACTTATTTGTTATTCCGAAGGATTATTTTGATATGTAGCTTACAATAAAAGACGATGATAAATTAAAAACCAAAAAAATATCCAAGTTCTAAGTTCTAACCTCTCTCAGCATAGACCTGCTTACTAGTCATAAAACTGTTTAAAGTAAAAGCAAAATAATGTAACCAACAATGATCTGCCTGAAGCTGAAATTTTATAATCATTAAGGTGTAAGCATGCAATGATCAGTTATACATAATACTTAGTATTTTGTTATTCATGTAAACTCATGCAAGAATCTCTGCTTGAATTCAAGGTGTTTGAGTGATGTTGTTGTTGTTGGTGACAGAAGGAGGGTCTCCTTTGCAAGAACAATAAGTGTCAACACATATGCAACCACAATCTGGACAAAGAAACTGACAATTATCATCAATATGGCAGCGTAGACTCACAACGTTCCTTGCCTCTGATTTCATGCACACATCTGTAACCACAAACCACACAATATTATAAAACACAAAACCAACCCCACCAAGGAAAAAGATTGGAAAAGAAAGTTCATTGACAAAGAGAAAACAGAATGAAACAGATACTTAGATCATCACAGAAATTAAGTTGCAGAAAAGCATGGCTTACAACCTGATGCAATGATAATGAAAAGCAATATGAATACAAATCTGACAGCAGACTTCTGTGAAGTGACCATCTTCATCCTTTGCAACATTTTCTCAACACAAAAATGTGCCTTTATAAGCAAATGGGGTAGCATTAATTGATATTTTAAGGGTAAAGATCCCTTTTATTTAAACCTAAGATATCCTAAAATTCTTGATAATAAAACATTTTATTCTCTAAAACAAATCTTACATACTAATGATAGAGATTTGCAAAAAATATTTTCAATTGAAAATTGATTTTCAAATCTCCATTATTTTTTTTAAAATAGCATAGTAGCAGAAATTTAATTTAAAATCTATGAACGTATAAAAATTAAAGATTTTATATAAGAAAATGAATGATTTAATTATGCAAAAATTGTATGTATCCTTCTTGAGATATTTTTTAAGAATTACATTTATATAGTTTTAAAATATAAAACTTAAATATTTTTTATGAATAAAAAAATTAATAATTTAATTTTAGGAAAACTGCATTCATCCCTCTAACATATTTTTTAAATGACATTCATATTTTTTCTAGTTTTAAAATATTAAAATTACTGATTAATAAAAACAAATTGAAGAATTTAACTGTATGAAAATTTCATTTATGCTCACATTTATATTTTTATTTTAAAATATACATTTACACCCTTATATTATTAATAAAATAACACTCCTACTGTTTTTTACCAATATTTATTCTTTGTATTTTTCTACAAAAATACGTATATTTGTTTTGAAATCATATTTAAATGATAACAAATTTAATCATGTATTCTATTAACTTATTTGTACATTTGTAGTAAACAATGTTGTCACAAAAATATAACATTTTTAAGGTAATTTATAATTGAGCAACAATATAATGTTTTTAGAATTTTTATTTAATATATTATTTTAAATTAAATTGTTAAATTTGGAAGTTCTAAACTACTTGATCCTTGAGTTAAAAAATTTTATGATAACAAATATAATTAAAAATTAAAAGAATTATTTCTTATATATATATATTACTTTTAATAAAGTTATTAGGTGATTAAGTTTAAAAGAAATCTTTTAAAATTATCGAGATGATATAACAGATGATTTTTTATTGTTGAAATAATTATATTTAAATAAATATGTTTACAGTGATATTATTTATATAATATATTGGTATATTGGAAAGAATGTAAGTTTATCACTTCAATGTTATAATAAACAAAGAAAATATTATTTATGATATTTACACAATGTTAAAATGAACAAAAATATATATTATTTGTAATATTTTGTTTCTGTTTGTATATTAAACACATGAATAAAAAGGAGAAACAACCTTACACGTAATAAACGCAAGAGAACAAAAAAATAATAATATTCCAATAATGTTGCAACAAATATATATATATATATATATATATATATATATATATATAGAAAAGAAAACATCCGTAGCACAAAACAATAATTCTACATTCTTTAAAAAGCCTATAAGATTTTTAGGCCTTCTAATACATGAAATTAAAGGGAAAAAAAATCCAATAATTATTAATCCTATATGTAAAAAATAAAAATATTGCTGTAATTAACATTAATAGAATTGTATATCTTACATAGAATTACGATAATCTTTCTATAATAACTAAAAAAATAGATTTTCAAATTTCTTACAATCTAACTCACTTGATTTGAACTTGTAATAAATTAGTTTGACCTATAAACTCATCTAAAAAGTTCAACTAATTGAAAAGATAATGTAAAATTAAAGCATTAATTCTATAATTTATGAGAACTTGAAATTAATAAATAAAAAATAATGTTAAAATTTAAAGATTGTGAGGATTTAGGACTAAGTTGGCGTGCGTACAGTGGAGGCAGGCAGCAGAGCAGAGGGGCGCTACGGCAGCCGTAAGTCGTGCAGGTTGTTCTGAATCCATAACTGTTGTTGTGAATCTAAAGTGTTTATTCATGAATGCTTTCTCAATCTAAATTGTTTATTCATCAATATATGTTTATTCTTCTACTGTGGAAATGCTAAAAATTATGCATATTGTAGTGTGATTTAGTGTCTGAAAAAGAAATTCTGCATCATGGCATAGTCAAAATTGCCTCGCAAACTATGTAAATATATGTCTTCACTTATACCAATCATAAGATAAGAAAAAAGATGTGCATGTGAGGAAAGTGGTGAGTGAGACATCCATTTATAAATTATAAATTAGATTATAGATTATTTTTAGATTTTAGAACTATTTTTAGATTATATGTTTATTCTATATTTTTTTATAAGATCTCAATTTACAAATTGGATTGTAATGGATGAGGAATGTATTAACATGCCTCTTTGTGAGTTTGAAATGGAGGAAGATGATGATACTGAGAAACAATATGAAACCGTTGAACCTGAAAAAAAGAAAAGGGATAAGGCTAACACATTTGATTGTTGGAGGTATTTGACTAAGATTGAGGAAGAAAAGGGTGGAAAAGAAAGGGCAAAGTGCAATAGTTACAACAAAATATATGTAATTGGTAGAAGAAAATATGGTACTTCTCATTTAAATCATCATGTTATGAAATGTGTTAAAAGAAAAATTGAAGATGTAGGTCAAATGATTTTAGACATGCAGGGAAAGTTGAAGGCAAAAAAAAAAAAAATCAAGTTGTACATCGGGAATTGTTGTTTAATCTAACTATTAGGCACAATTTTGTCTTACAAATTTGTTGAGTGTCCCGAACTTAGGACTTTGATAAACTACTTGTGTCCTGATGCAATTATGATTCCTAGAAACACTGTTAAGGTTGATATTGGGAGAATGTATATGAAAGAAAAATTAATGCTTAAGGAATTGCTTGCTTCCATTCCTAGTAGGATATGCTTAACTTCTAATTTATGGATATCTATTAATACTGACGGTTTCATATCATTGACTGCACATTTTGTTGACCTGAATTGAAAGTTAAATAGCAAGCTACTAAACTTTTGTCATATGCCTCCCCCTCATACAGGTTTTGAGTTGTCTAAGAAAATTAATGAATTTTTACAACATTGGGACTAGAGAAAAAGGTGTTTTCTATGACTTTGGATAATGCTTCTGCAAATGATGTTCTCCAAAATACTTTAAAATGTCAACTTCTTTTACAAAATAGTTTGATATGTGGTGGTGAATTCTTTCATGTTCGTTGTTGTGCACACATATTAAATTTAATTGTTCAAGGATTAAAGGTGCTTATTGATGCTTTGTACTATATTAGAAATAACATCAAATATGTGAGGGGTTTGGAAAGTAGAATTGTGAAATTTAAACAATGCCTTGAAATGTTTAGTGATATTGATGCATCATGTGGGTTGTGTCTTAATATCCCTACAAGATGGAACTCTACTTATTTGATGATTAAAAGTGTTCTTAAATATCAAGGTGTTTTTAGAAGTTTGCATTTGGTTGATGAATCTTCTAAATATTTCCCTTTAGAGGAATAGTGGGAGAGAGCTGGGAAAATTTGCAGGTTCTTGATACCCTTTATGATATCACTAACTTGATTTCTACTACAAGTTATCCTACTTCCAACATGTGTTTTTTACAAGTTTGGAAAATTCAGTGTTTGTTGATGGAAAATGTGAAGGATGAAGATGTACTAATTAAGAACATGGCTAAATTGATGATAGTAAAATTTGATAAATATTGGGATGAATATAGTGTTGTATTTTGCATTTGGTGCAATTTTAGACTCGAGAATGAAGTTTGAAACATTGGGATTTTTCTCTGAAAAAATTAATTCACTTACTTGGGAACTAAATTTTGAAAAGATCAAGAAAAAGTTATACGAACTTTTTGCTGAATATTCTACCAAAGGTTTGACAACATCATCAAATGTTCAAAAGCATAAGCAAGGACAATCTTCATCCTCATATATGTCTAAACCAAGTCTTTTATTATGTAAGTTACTTTCTTTAATAATACTTATTAATGCACTTTAATTTATTTTTAATATTTTTTGCAGAAGTCCATTATACTAACTTATTACATCATAATAGAAATTAAAAATGTGCAAGCTTCAAGTAGCTAATAAAGTTGGAAAGACACAACTTGACACTTATTTGGATAAACCAACTTTGGATTTTGACTTTTTAGAGCATGTGGATGTGTTAGAATGGTGGAAAAATAATAGTCAACGCTTTTTTAATCTTACTTTAATGGCTAGAGATTTGTTGAGCATCCCTATAACTACAGTTGCATCAGAATTTGCATTTACGATTGGTTCTCGAATTCTTAACAAGTATAGTAATCAACTTTTGCCTGAAAATCTGGAAGCAATCATTTGTACTTCTAGTTGAAAGCATAAATTTTCTGAGGGTAATTCAATTATTTTAATTGATCTTATTTTTATTGTATTATTTTTATGAAAAATTAATTAATTGATTGTCATTTTTTTAATGTATGCAGATGACGGGGAATATTATAATTATGAAAAATTGGATGAAAGTTCTTCTAAGGCTGCATCTAATGTTATTGAAATGGAAGAATATTAATGTTTTTTAATTAACTATGTTTATTGTAGTGGTGTTTATATTTAATGTTTTTGAATTAGCTATTTTTAATGTTTTTTAAATGGAAGAATATTGATATTTGATTTTTATCTCAATTGAATTATTAATGTTTGACTAGGTTTGAAATGGAAGAAAAAAATATTGATATTTGATAGTAGCAAATATAGGTTCAATTTGACAATTTTTTAGAAGCAAAAAGTAAAGAACATTTTCATTGAATTTCTAAAAAAAAACGAATCCAGTTTGGCCCTCAAACCCGCGGGCTAGCCCTTATGCAGGGCCGGATAGAGAATCCAACCCGCGTTCATTACACGGGGCGGGCCTATGCGGGATGGGACTGGCCGCTTGTCATCCCTAGTAACAAAGTCCAAAACAAAGCTATTCCATTTCCACTCAGAAATATCTAACTGCTGTAACAATCCATCAGGTCTCTAATGCTCTACTTTTTCCTTAAGACATGTCAAACATGCAACAACATATCTAGCTATCTCTTGCTTTATGCTAGACAACCAAAAAGATTTCTTCAAATCTTGATACATCTTATTCATATTTGGATGTAGACTATGATGACTCTTATGACCCTCCTCCAAAATCATTCTCTTTAGCTCTTCATATGCAGGTACGCAAACTCTACCCTTGAATCTCAAGATCCCATTTTCTCCCATAAAAAAATTTCTTGGCCTGATTTGTACCCGACAAATAAACAGTACGTCAGACTAGGATCTCCTAACTGTTTTTCCTTGATCATCCCAAGGAAATCCTTAGTTATGGTTAACTTACCACCACTAATGTGATCAACATGAAATTTCACCTCCAAATTCAGATCTCTGAACTACTCAATCGATTTCCGCTCTTCAATCATCATGGATGACACCTGAATTGACTTTCTATTCAATGCATCTACAACTACATTAGTCTTCCCTAGATGATACATCAGTTGAAAATCATAATCCTTTAGAAACTCCATCCATCTTCTCAGCCTCATGTTCAACTCCTTCTGATCAAACAAATAGTTCAGGCTCTTATGGTCACTAAACACCTGAAACTAAGTCCATATAAATATTGTCTCCAAATTCTCAAGGCAAACACCATAGCTGCCAACTCTAAGTCATGAGTAGGATAGTTTCTCTCACGAAACTTTGAGTTGCCTTGAAGCATATGCAATTGTTATCTTCTCATGCATCAAACATATCCCATTCCTTGATGGGATGCATCACAATAAACTTCAAAAGTTTTTCTTGTATCTGGAATCACTAGCACTAAAGCAATAACCAACCTTTTCTTTAGCTCCATGAAACTCTGCTCACATATGTCAGTCCAAGCAAAAGGTTGATCCTTGCGGGTTAGTTGTGTTAAAGGTGTTCCTACCTTGGAGGTATGATAGTGTCCAGGTAAACCCACAAAACTCCTAATCTCATTGACTATCTTTGGGCACTCCCGCTGAAGTATTTCCTCCACCTTGGATGGATCTACTGAGACCCCTAGGTTGATATCACATGCCCTAAGTTCACTTCCTTCAACCAAAATTTGCACTTAGAGAACTTAGCATACAATTGCTTCTCTCCCTAAATCTCCAACAATGTCCTCATATGTTCTCCATGTTTTTCCTTAGTCTTTGAATAAATAAGTATGTCGTCTTTAAATACTACAACAAATAAAGGAAAAGATCTAACATAGCAGGCATGAAACCAAATCTCAATGCAAAAGGAGATTCCCTCTGCAGGCATTTTGTGTTCTTAGGAGAAGACTTTTCTTATTGAACACAAAGATGTACGTGAAGTCCATAAATTATCTGTTGTGGAAGATCATCACCTGTGGTGATATAGAGATCTCCTCCCCAGAGGAAGATTGGGAAAAAGAAGAGTTCAACAAGATGTAGTTAGCAACAAAGCAATGTACACACTTATATGTTCCTTATCTAAAAAAAAGTATAAAAAGGTTTGTAAAAGGAGATTTGGTACTCCTTTATCATTAACTACGAGGGTAATAAAGACATGCAACTCAGGAAACTGTCACCCTCACATGTTAGTACGAATCTTTCACCATGAAGGATGGCTAAAGTGTGAACAATATGTTTGGAAGAATGCATGTTCTTCTAAATAATCATGGCATTGGTTGTTGTATCCACATGGGAAGACCTGGATGAGTCTGACTCAGAAGAAAAAGGATTTGGAAAAGTAGAAAACCTCTATTTGATGGCCAACACAAGGTTTGAACCTCATCAGACAACTCAAATAATGAGGTTGACTTCTCTAACCTACACTTTATCACTAAATATATCATGAGCTCTTGTATAGGTTTTCAATTCTCTCTAAACCTCATAAAACACAAAAAGAGAAGTGATTTTTTTTTCAAATTTGATAAACCTTTTAAAACAAAATCTATCTCCATAGACAATTTTACTAAGAAAAACAAATATATGTTACACTTTTATGAAAAATTGAACAAGATAATCTTAAAACTAATGAGAAAGAAATTAAAACAATTTTCTTCTTGAAAAAGTCATTCATGTAAGAATTAATAATTATAAATCTAATAAGGAATTGTCACAACTAGATGAAATTATTTTCAAGCATAAAGATCAAACAGAAAGAAGAAAAGTAAAGAAGTTTATACAAAGTGTCAAACGTCGTGGGAAAAGTGTTTAAAGCGATCTTTGGAGATGTAAATAAAAGAGTAAGGATAAGATCAACCTTAAAATGGAACTCTACCTTCATCTCATATGAAATCAAAGATTATTTATGAGGCACTAAAAGACGAGGACTAGGTATAAGCCATGCAAGATGAGCTTGAGCAGTTATAGAAAAATGACATCTGAAATCCTGAGAAGCTACCCAAGGCAAGATGACATTTAAAGCCAAGAGGGTGTTTAGAAACAAGCCTCTTGAAGAAGGTAAGGTCATGTGAAAGAAGGTTAGATTAATAGAAAAAATTTGCTCGCAGTAGGAGAGCATAAACTACACAAAAACTTATACATCAGTCACAATACTAGAAGTTATACATATATTTTGTTTGTTGCTCACAGTAATATGATGTTTATCAAATAGATGTTAATAGTGCATAATTTAAAAGTCTCACAAAGGAAGAAGCCTATATGGAAAAACTCCATAGGTTCGAGATTATTACCTTTCTTAAACTTGTCTTTAAACTTTATAAGACCTTATATAGTCTAAAGCAAACTCCATGAGTTTGATATGAAAAAATCAAGTCATTTTTAATAAAAAGTAGTTTTTCAAGAGGAAGGGTAGACATTGCATTGTTTCACAAAGTGTTAAGAAAGAGTGGACTTTAAGCCTAACTCAACCCCATAAAACCGGCTCAATGGGGTGAGGTTTGCACTCACTTATATACTATGAAAGGCTCTAATCTCTAGTCGATGTGGGATCTCCAACACATCCCCCTCACGCCGAGAGTGATAGATAGAAGCTCGTGCGTGGGACTATATATTATGGGTGGTCCGATAGCGGCCCGATAGCGGGTAGCCTGATAAGCCCAACAAACACTCGCTAGGATAGGCTCGAAATGGCTCTGATACCATGTTAAGAAAGAGTGGACTTTAAGCCTAACTCAACCCCATAAAACCGGCTCAATGGGGTGAGGTTTGCACCCACTTATATACTATGAAAGGCTCTAATCTCTAGTCGATGTGGGATCTCCAACACAAAGACTTCAAGTCTAACTTCCTTATTGTTTATATGTATGTATAATAGTTGATACTACAAATGAACCTCTTTGTAAGGAATTTTCTAAGCTGGTATAAGATGAGTTTGAGATAAGTATGATGGATGGACTTAAGTTCTTCTTAAAACTTCAGATTAAGTAAGAAGGGAACGATGTCTACACACACCAAGTGAAATATGCAACAGGAATTTCTAAAGAAGTTCAAGTTTGACGACCCAAAAAGAAATGACACATGCATCCAACAACTTCACTAAGAGTAGACAAAGAATCAAGGAAAGTGAATAATATATGATCTATCGTTAAATTATTGGTTCACTTATTTACCCTACAACATCTAGGCTTGATATAATCTTTGTTTTCACATTTCAACTCTAACCCACTATAAGTACATTTATCAATTAAACAAATTTTTGGTTATCTCATTGGAGCAACTAACCTTCATTTTTGTTTTTAAGCAAATGGAAAATTTTAAATTAGTGGGTTATTGTGATGCACACTAAAGATCAAGTGGAAAGGAAGAGTAAAAGTTGGGCATGTCACTTCATTGGTGAAAACATAGTATCATGGGCATGCAAGAATTAACATACGATAATTATCTCAACAACAAAAGTGAATTATATCTTAGTCACTAGTTGTTACTCTTAACTACTTTCAATCAGGAACCAACTAGAGGACTACAACATCTACAAGAGTAATATCCATATCCTTTGTGACAATAACAATTATATTAGACTCCCTAGAAATCACATCTTGCCTTCATGAGACAAATATATTAAAATTAAAGCATAACTTTATAAAGAATTGTATTTAAAATAGGATATATTTAGAACTTATACCTACAAATGATCAAATTTTTTTATATTTACAAAACCCTATTAGAAGATAAACAAACTAGTGCATCTAACAAATCTTCTAAGCGTGAACTTCGTAAAAGAATGATTAATTATAAAAAGCATGTGTTATAATTGTTCACAAGTAAAAATACTTAGTTTGAGTTACATGTGTATCTTTTGTATATCTAACAAATCTTCTAAACGTGAACTTCGTAAGAGAATGATTAATTATAAAAAGCATGTGTTATAATTGTTCGCAATTAAAAATAGTTAAGTTTAAGTTACATGTGTATCTTTTGTAGGAAGCATCTAATTATTTAATTTGAACTTCTCTACGTACGCACATGCATTATACATTTGTCTTAATTTAAAAATAAGTAGTTTTATTTGAACATAAGGGATAAGTCAAAATTTATAATAAAACTAGACGATCTTTCTCGCCATCACATATGGACTCAAATTAACTTTGAGTCTCATTCAATATAATAAGAGTTTTTCTAGAGACCATCTACCCAAAGTTGATTAGAATGTTCTAGTGCAACATTGGAGTAGTAATAAAAAGACACATCAAGTCCTTAATTATTTGAAAAACTATCACAATTAACCATTGGATTATTAATAAGGTCATGGATTATGATAAAGTGGAGAATTGTTACTATAAAGGGCCAAACAATCTCTAAAAGATAGAAGAGGCCTGCTGTGCAAAAAGTTCAACCGAGACTTGATGAATAAAAAGAGAGTTTACAGTTGTTAAATTAGACAAAATATAATAACAAATCTATAAATCTATATTTCACAGTTACATCATAGAAGTTTATAAGTTACATTATATATCATCTAGTAACAAATACTCTCTTAAACCTACAACATCTCCTTGGCCTTAATATTATTCATGCATCAAGTAAATGGAAGAGAGCATAATCAATATCTATTGTACAACACTATTAACAAAAATATTATAGAACAACCACTATTCAATGTGCAAGATTACCACGAGAGTTCCTGATAAAACAACCACTTTTCAATGAGAGTAAAATACATGTCAAACTGAATCTCATACCACTTAAAAGACTCTACTTTGACTTTGATTTAGAACATTAACGGACTAGTGGCCCACCCTCCCAATAATCTATCCCTGTCTCACAAGGAAGCTCATAAATCTCAGTAGATCACATGAGGAAGGTACATGTCACGGTTATCCTTGATAAGGTCACAAGAATATCAAAAGCAATTTGAGAATGTGTGATCATCATGTGTTCTACTGTAAGCTGAAATTTAATTATCATATGATGATCTCATAATATACCTACACAACTAAAATCATTAATAATGACTTTTAAGATAGCCACCATGAAAATTAATAAATTAATTATACATGACAGTGTACTGCAAAACTTATTTACTCATTATATATATATATATATATATATATGATAAAACCTAAAATGTTTACTCTATTATTTTTATTAAAATGTTAATTTTTTACATGACACAGTTCATCAAAATGAAATTTGTAGTAAGAAATTATAATAATTCCTATATTTTAAAATAAATTTTTTTATCATTTTTTAATATTTATTAACTTTTTCCCTGTCTCTGGTTATGAAATATTTTTATATAAAACAAAAATATATAAAAAATACATAAAACTAAAAGTACCATTTTTAGAAGATGAGTTATTACTTTCAACAATAACTTAAAACACATATTATATTAACATATAAAACAGAAAATAAATATATTGCACATACTTGAAAAAAAAGGTACAAAAACTAACATAAAAAAGAACTACAAGAATTATGAAGCTCAAACATTTTACCTATTATTACTTTAGCTGTTGAAGCTACTATTATATATATAGGGTTGTGCCTTGTGACAGTAAGTGAGTGAGCATGGCACATCACCGCAGCTGCACCGTCTCTTCACAAAGGCACACGTAATCTTCAAATGTGTGGAATTCTCACACGCGTCAAGCTTTCACGCGCCTTGCTTTGGGGTGCACAAATGAAAAGTTGACTTTTTCACATAGTAACAATCCAACGTAGTAAGAGAAAGAAAAGTAGATCACGTTGTTCTATCGCCGAGTGCGGGTCCCATGCACTAGCTAAACGACACCGTGCAGCTAACCTAAACCCACTCTGACAGTCAACGTCTCTTGTCCCATTGTGCCGAGTAGGGACTCCTATGCTTGTTACTTCTTCTTCTTCAAATTTTCATTTTTATTTTTATTATTTTCATTTTTTATGATCGTTGTGGTTTTGTTTCGATTCAAAAAGTCAAAGGCACATGAGACAAACAATTCCCTAACTTTGAAGCAATCGGGGAGAGACAGCATGAGTCTTGTGTGTCTCTAGATCAAATTGTTGCAGAAATAGCCATGTTATGGTTGATTTACTTGCAGAGTGAAGATAACGCTAATTAAGAGGTGGAGATTTACATTGTCCATTTCTGGATATGGGAATCGGTATCACCATTGTGTCTGTGCCTTCCAATTATTAGTTTTATTATATCATGCTCCATGCTTATTTTCACATATATCAAGGTATTTCAATTCAGCTCCATTTCAACCATTCTATTAGGTAAAAAGTTGTTGCTGCAAGTAATTTCACACTATGATTTTTAACTCAAAATGGACCATGTTTGACTTATGCATGGTGATTGGAGTGTCAAATCAAGATTGACTTGTATAAAAATCTAAGACAAACTTTTATCAAGGGAACTCATTCATGTTCCACATCTATTTTCACACAATCTCTTGATATTATTTACAGTGCCTAAAATTACTCTATAATTCTACTATAATTAATTAGGTGTAATGTATAGACCAATAAAAATATGGACAAGGCATATATCTAAACTCCCACCTATAACAAACAAAACTATTGACATGTTCTTAATCTTCTTGTCCATAACTATTTTATAAGAAAGTGTCAACTTTTGTGTGCTGTGACATAAGTTAATCTAAACATCCACTTAATCCTCTCTTACTTTTATGGTAGCTATTAAATTAACTGATTGCAGTTGTTAATCATCTTTTAATAATATATAAATACTTCCCATTAGTTTACTGCATCCAACTTGGGTATTTATTTTATACATTAACTTTCCTTTAAGATCAACTTTCTGAGATGATATATAACAAAGATATACTTTCCTTAGTAGCATACATATAATCACATATTCTTGGAGTGGAAGTGTTGTTGTTCTACAAATTGAAGTCACCACTTACTTTCATACAATTTAGGTCAAATTCTTGGTGTTGCTCGATGAAAAAATGCTGGTAAAAATATATGCAATGAATTCCAGGGCATGTGCAGTAGCCAATAATTCTTGCTCTAGGATGTTTTTTTCTGTATGCGACTATGATTTTATTAAAATTTACTTCAGACAGAAAACATGAACAATTACAGCAATTATTTTCTGCTATTAGTGTTTGTCATCTTTCAAACTGTTGAGGAATTGCTACAAGTATAAATCATTCATCCCTATATACATAAGGTTTTGCTATCTACAGTCTTCTACTTGCTAGAATTACTTAAACAAATGGGATCCAATGAAAAATCTATCTACCTGTGTATACATGTATTGTAGGTAAGTAGGAGTATGTTCTCCGCTTTGAATGTCATCTTTCCAATGAATCATTGAAGAATTTAAAGCTCTATGATTAGCTATTTAGTTATTTGGCTAAGCTCCAATATCATTCCCAATGTTACTTTTTCATAAGGAGAATCGTACTTTAGTAAGTAACCTACCGTTTCATCAATAGTAGCAAATAAATAATTGTGAAAGTTCACCTACCCTGATAAATATTTTTGCTAAAGAGAATTGAAAATTAGTCTCATGAGTCAAAGAATATCCTAAAAGTATTTTCAATGTATATGATAAATATTTCTTTAAGGTTGACTCTTGCTGTGGTTGAAATGGGGTCGTCAAGTAGCTTCTGTCTGGTGTGATATGCATCTTTCCCATCATGTAACAAGACAAATTAAACATTTAAACAAAAGCATAGCCCACACTTATAAGTACTACAATAACTTTTAAAATTGTCAAAGCCCCTCACACTTGTTATGGCTCTGAATTCCCAAAAAGCTAATATACAAGCATAGCCATACATCAAATTGACCAAGTTCCTCTAAAGAAAAAAGGTGAAAAAATATAGACACTACAATTTACAAAGAACTTTAAACTTGTTCCACTTGCTTGCAGCCAAAAGCAAGAAACTGTGAAGATGCAAGTCAATGTCAGATATTTTATTTAGTATGTTTGGTTTCATATTGAGAGGTTTAATCTCATGTTACATAGTGATTTTAGATAACTATTTACATGTGAAAATTGATTTCAGGATGAAACGGTTTTAAGTAATTTTTAGTTAAATAAAAAATGTGTACTGAATTTAAATGTTAATTTACTTGAAGTGTAAAAATACTTCCACATGAACCACTTCCACTTTTAATTGTGTTAAGTTTAATGTTTGAAATCTCAGATTTATGTTTCAATTTAACTGCAGATCATATCTGCAACGCGAAGCTAAATATAAACCAAACCAGTTTTAATCTGAATCAATTTGGGATGTTTACATGCAAACACAAACTTAGTAAATTACCATGCTACATGTGGACAGTACAAAGACCCCATCAAATTATGAGGTGGTGAGTAATGACACATTGTGCAGTTAACCAAGGATGTTACTATATTGTTTGGAATAGAAATCTCCAAGGAAGTCAATGTAGAATGCATACAAAAACATAGCCACAGCTTGGCTTACTTATTAAAGTCAAGGAGGGGAGAAGCAAGTATACGTCACAACCACCTCTTCATCTGCTCCACTCTTTCCTTTCTCATTAGCTTATTATCTTCCTCACCTTCCTCTATCAACTTCTATAACTACAACAAGGATCTTCTTGCCCTGGCCTAATAAATATGATTGAGTCAGCCATGTCAAAGACAATGATGGAGGAAGTAATGGCGACTTGGTCAGAGGGGTCAGAGGATGATGACCTTGTGAAAGAGCTTTTGGATGATGGGTCTCCCCTTCTTGTGCTTCCACAGGAGGCAATTCAACCCCCCATAACAAACGCCTCTTCAAGTGACCATGCCTTTAATAGGTTCCTCTCCAACATTTACTCAGGACCTACTATCTCAGATATTGAAAATGCTTTGTCACTGAACAACCAAAGAGACCACTTCCCACCACTCTCATCACCCAGCAGGTATAAATGCTTTCAAACTTCTCTGCATTACTTTCTTTGGTTAACTTTCACATTTGGTGCATGTTTAGTTGATGTTTCTTGTTTCTTTTTCAGAGTTTCCATTTTGGAGAAGGGTTTGAGCAAGATTGAGAATAAGTATACCCTCAAAATCAAATGCTTTGGCAATGGGATGGGAGATGATGGATACAAGTGGAGGAAGTATGGACAGAAATCCATTAAGAATAGCCCAAATCCTAGGTAAATTCTTTCTTCTATATAATTCACATATGAAGATAATTCACCTTTTGGATTTCAACTTTTTTTACATATTTGCTGGGAGGTAAAAAAAGCTGCAGAGATTTCCATAAATCTGTCCTCTATGCATGTACAGTACTTTGGCATTACTTCAAAAGTCTTCACTGAAAACAAAAGGGACATGCACATAAGTTTTACACTCAGTACACGTTTACATAAGTTTTTCTATAAATGTTTTTTTTCATAAATTAAAATTTACTTAACTTTTACCTAAACTCTCTCATCTAACTTGATTTTAACTTAGAATCTCAATTCAATTTTTCTTTTCTGTAACAATTTATAAAGAAATTATTGAATTAAGAACTTTAATGGTCCTTTTCATACAAGCTGTTTTTCCTTAAACACTAACAAAAAAAAACACTCTCTCTTCTCTTCACCCAGAAAATGGAGAGTGAATTTCTTGCTTCAATGTCATTAAAGGCATCAACTTAGACCGTATTATACCGTCTTTCATTCTCTGAAAACAATTTAGTACCATTTGGCAATGATGTCCCACCATTGGAGATGGTTAAACCTGAACAAAGAACATACTAATAAATCTGAAAGCCCCACATAAATTCATAGTAAGAAAAATTACTAGTTACCAATTAGTGCGATTTTCAGAATGAGATGGGGTTGTTTGTGTTTGTAGTTGTATATATCCAACATCTGCATGTATCTGAGAAGTCTATGATGTGTAATAGAGATGATATAGAAAAGGTAAGGGTGAGGAATATTTACACGTCACTACTCGTGTCTTGTCATAACTTAGATATGGGAAATTGGGTTGACAGTTGCATCACGAATACCTGTAGGCCTAGCCCAGGTACCTAAAGCATTCATTTTTTTCATCAAAACCTACCCATGTTGTTGTGTTATGATTTGTGAGAGGCCTATTCACTCATCCATATATTGCCCGACAAATACAAGTTTAAGATTAAAGCTACTTTAATAGAGGCAACAAACATGCATAACAGAAGTTCTATGTATATTGTTCAATTTATCATCTAACTTTTCATCGCACCTCTACCAAAGTAGCATTATGAGAAGTCTCTTCACTCAAATTTTACTTCACGGAAAAATCTTGTACCAATCTTTTTTCATGTATTGATATTTTTAGTTTTATCACAACTAAGACCTAAAAATAGGAATAATCAACTACCTACACGTCTTACCTACTAGTAAACAAGGTCATTTTTTTATAATGGTAGTAAGTTTAAAATAGCAGTTTGTGGTTTTTAATCAAGTGTTCACAATAAATTTCTCTCTGCACCCATCATTTTTGGAAAAGACTGTTTTACCCTTTTAAAAATGACTTCAAGATTATTTTTTCTAAAATGTTTTTGGAATATACTTTCTGGACACAATTCATTTTCTGAAACACATTTCATGAATTCCAGATTTACCATTCCAGAAGTCAAAAAATATATTCTAGAATGATTTTTTTGTCTTATGAATTTCTTATTTTAGAAACACTTTTTTCTTACGGAACATCCCTTATTCTAGAATCATCCAAAACTTTCAAGATAATTTGGGTATTTCGAAGAATGTAGGGGTGCAGGAAGAAAAATTAGTGATACAGGAAGAAATACCCTTATCAAATGTGTGAAAAGATTTTGGTTTGGGTTTGGTTAGGTTAATGACATAGTACAAAGTTTAATGATTCATTACTAATTTTGATGCCATGGAACCAGCAGGAATTACTATAGGTGCACAAACCCAAGGTGCAGTGCCAAGAAGCAGGTTGAGAGGTCCATTGAGGACCCAGACACTCTTATCATAACCTATGAAGGGCTCCACTTGCACTTTGCTTACCCATATTTCCTCATGGGCCAACCACACCAATCTCAATCTCATCCACCCATCAAGAAGTCCAAGCCCACTTCTTCCCAGGGCCCAGCCCAAGCCCATAGATCAGATTATGTTCGTGAAGCCCAGGAAACCCAAACAAATGCCACTTCGGGTGTGGTGCCATCCACTTCATTGGACTCTCCACAGGATATGGCCCAGCCAAACATGGGCTCACAAGGGTTGCTTGAAGATATGGTGCCATTCATGATTCGGAACCCAACAAACAATGTGAACAGTGCTCACACAAAATTTTCTTGTTCTACGTTTCGTTCTCCTCCAACTTCACCTCTGTGGGGTTCTAACTACTCCACCTCCTGCTACACCGTTGGCTTAAATTCTAGCACCTAATTTATAATTATGTATATATAAAGATTTAGAAAAAACAATAATTTTGGAGGGTGGCTATAATGTTTTTGCTTATGTGAATTTAATATATAATGTAATAGTATAGTTTTTATGTCAAGTACTCGAAGGAAGGAAAAAGGTTTTTCTATTCTAGTGTTAAATCATAATTGAAAATTTATTTTTCTCTGTTTATTTTGTCCAAATATGTCTCTCCTTTGATTGTGAAATAAAAATAAGAACGAAAGAATACAGAAAACAATGGAAATTGATATTACATAATGCATAAATAGAACATGTCATAACACAAACTAACAAAAGTAAGAGGATCGGAAAACATGTAGATGGAATCCTGTGTTACCTTGAAAAAAATCACGAACAATTATTTTCAAAGAGTGGGAATCTCTTAGAAATTTATTCTAAAAGTGTTAAAAAATATTATTTATTAAATTTAGATATTAAAAGATAGTGTATCTTTTGTCATGTAACAAATCATTGATTTTTTTATCACCTGTTTTACAACTATTCTCAATTCATGATATGTGGACAACTAACATTTAAAAGAAAGACAAAACTTACACATGGTATTATACATATAGTTGGTAATGTTTTCCAATTAGATTCAGAGTTTTTCTTGGATAATATGTTATATATAGGAGGAGTGGTCATGGATGGATTGGATTTTTTAAAAATCATACCTACTATCCAAATCCAAATAAATGGATTAGATTTAGAATTTATATATATTTTAACTAGATCAATTTTTTTTGAATTTTTTTAAATCTATTTAAAGTGAATAAAATTTAAATTAAATTATTTTCTCAATTAGATTAAATCCATTTAGATTTTAATACGGGCAAACTTGATTAGATCTGGACCTAAACCGACTTGACCTACAACTGGATCGACTCAGCTAGATCTATACTCGGGCTCACTTGGCTAGACCTGAACCCGGACCGATTCGACTAGACTTGGATTGGGCGAATCGAGTCGACCTGGACTCGACCTGACTCGTCTCTACATGGGCCCAGATCAAGTCGGTTCTACATGGACCCAGACCGACTCGGTTCGACATTAGTCCAGGCCGACTCGACTTGACTTTAGTCCGGTCGACTCAGCTCGACATCGACCAGGACCGACTTGGCTCGACATCGACCAGAACTTCATATCGACATAGGTCTGGATAGACTTGACTCGACAAGGACTCAACATAAGATCGGACCAACTTGGCTCAACATCGAAATTTCTTAGATAATATGTTATATATTTAATAAAATTATTTATTACTCAAACTATCGTTGGAATATTTAAAATTTGATATGTAAGTTTTTCTATTAAAAGAATATGTAAATTTTACAGCACGCTCTTTTATTGGTTAAAATTTAAAAAGTGAAAAACTGGGAAAGATATATACCATTTTATAAGCTATGAAAACTATGAAATTGTAATATGTAATTATATTAAAGAATATATACCATTTTATTTTATTATAATTCTTGTGGAGGTAGTGTGTAATAAGTTACACTAGTTGAATAGATATAACATGCCTGAATAGATCACTACAAGACCTGTCAACAAATTATGTAGGTTGTGCAATAGCTACTAATAGTAGCGGTCAAGACTAGTGGCGGTCAAGACTTGATAAATGGAAGAGAGAGAAAAATCAAAATACCATAGGTTTAATTAATATAATGTTTATACTAAATTTTTAGAAAATAAATAAATAAAAATTTAGCGTGGGTCAAATAAATGTAAAATGTAAATAATAATAAATTATTATTTTAGTCACGTTAACTTTAAAGAAAAATAATAGAAAAATGTGAATTTAATAAACGTAAATAAAGTCCACGCTAATTTGAAAAAAAATATCTAAAATAAATATAAATAATAATAAAATTTTAAGAGTGGAAAGGTTTCCTGCTAAATGTTAAATTGTATTTTTAAATTAAATTTAAATTTATAATAATTATATAAAGGTTTAGTTGACTCAAATAAATAATTATTTATTTTAATTTGCGAGTGTGTTCATTATGAGAAAAAATATAAAACTGGATTAGAGGATAAAAAAAGTTATAAAAATTTGAATTTTGTATTATTGGGATATTTTATGAGACTAATGTATTTTTGAAAAACAATAGTTTTTAAATTCTAATTAAATTTTATTTTTTATTATTATTTATATATATTCTGATAGGTGATGTAACATGTGAAATAGTATAGTAAGAGTGAGAGATGTGCAATTTGATATAATTAGAGAAAATTTTTGGAATATTAAAACATTTTATTTGAAATAAATTATAATATATGTTAGATCGTCACAATGAAATAAAAATAATATTATGAAATACTTTATTAAAAAATACATAAGTTGTTATATGATATAATTAGTCATTATATGACTTAATTAGTTATTAAGGAAATTAGATATCAGTTATTATATAATATAACCAGTTATTATGTGACATAATTAATTTATTAAATAGACATAATTAGGTTTTATATTGTTTTTTCTGTAATTACAATTTTGGAGAAGATGGGATCAAATATTTGTATATATATACTACACTCCTTTAATGAGAATTCATTCAATTTGAAACCAATCTTTTTATTCTTGTCATGGTATCATTGCATGATCTTGGTGCTCTTAATTATCAAATTTTTCATACTTTCTAAAAACACACATACTGTCATGGCAGACGATTCGAAGGGTTCTGGATCGAATATCAAAACCATTGATCCCTCACACCCGTTCTATATTCATCATTCAAATCAATCAGACCATGTCTTGGTTCCTATCAAATTAAGTGGTATCAACTATCATTCCTGGAGTAAAATGGTTTTTCATGCTCTTATCGCAAAGAAGAAGCTCAATTTTTTCGACCACATAATTAAACAATCGTCACAGGATACACAACCCTTTTTGTTTGAACAATGGAACCAATGCAACAACATGATACTTTCTTGGCTAACTTATACTGTTAAATCGGATATCACTAAAGAGATTATCCATGCCAAAACAACACGTGAAGTGTGGGTTAACTTGCGGGATCATTTTTCTCAGAAAAGGCTCCTGTAGTTTTTCTAATACAGAAATCAATTGCAACCATTTCGCAAGGGACAATAATTGTAGTTGTATATTTTACAAAGATCAAGGTCTTATAGGACGAGCTTGAGATATAATGTTCCCCTCTAACTTGCAATCAACGTCAGACACATCTCGAGCAAACGGAGGAATCGTGTTATGCCCAATGTGATGGGTCTGAATGAGTCGTATAAGACAGTGAGATCCAACATATTGATGATGACGCCACTGCCCTGGGAAAAGGAGACAATTCATAACTGAAAACATGTGACCATTGTAATAGATCTGGGCAGTACAAGGATTCATTGTAGACAAATTCAAAAATTGGCTCAAGCAATCAATGCATTAAATGAAAATAATTTTGGTAATGTTGACACATACACAAATGTTGCAGGTTTGATTCCATCAACTTTTGTGTCAGTTTATTCTAGTAGCGCAAGTTCTTGGATTTTGGATACCAGCGGCATAGATCACATTGTTTCTCACATGTCTCTTTTAACTAGACCCAAATCTTCCAATATTACCAAGTTTCAATTTACCGAATGGTGCTACAACACAAGTCACACACAATTGCACCATTATTTTTAATCCCAAACTCACTTAAAAATACCCTATGTGTCCCATCTTTTAACTTGGTTTCAGCTAGTAAACTCACAAATGACCAAAATAGCTGCATTATATTCTTTCTTGGATTTTGTATTTTGCAGGACTTGGTTTCGGGAAAGATGATTGGCTCAGGTAGGCAGTGTGGTGGTCTATACTACATGCATCCATCAAAGAATAAATCGATTATTTTTCATGTCTCTCACTCCGACTTATGGCATTTATGCCTAGGTCATCCCTCTTTTTCTCGTTTTAAATTAATGTCACATTTACTCCCTAATCATCATAAAAAACTAGGAAATGATTGTACCATTTGTCCAAAGACTAAGTAGACACGCCTGCCTTTTCCCAAAATCTCAATAACCACAAAATTTCCTCTTTCACTTGTACATTGTGATGTTTGGGGTCCTCATAAAATTCCTACAAACACTGGTTTGCGTTACTTTCTTACGATTGTTGACAATTTTTCTCGTTGCACATGGATTTTTCTCATGCATCATAAATCATAGACACAAATTTTATTAAATAATTTCATACAATTCGTCAAAACTCAATTTTAAACGAATGTTCAAACAATAAGAGTGGATAATGGCACATAATTTATTCATCTTCATAGTTTTCTTCAAAACAAATAATCAAGCTCCAAAATTCTTGCATTCAGACTCTGCAACAAAATGGAGTTGTCGAACGAAAACATTGGCACATTTTGAATGTTGCTCGTTCTCTCATGTTTCAATCAAGTATCCCACTTGAATTCTGGGGATAATGTGTCTTAACTACGGTTTACCTAATAAACTGAATTCCAACACCATTGTTAAACAACAAATTTCAATTTGAGGTCTTATATAACCGCCCTCCTTCTCTTTCACATTTACAGGTCTTTGGTTGTGAGTGTTACGCAACCATTGTTAAACCTAAATAAAAATTTGACCCTCGTGCATCTATTTGTGTCTTCATGGGGATCCACATGGCTAAAAAGGGTATAAATTTTTTGATTTACAAACCAAAAAGATATCCATCATTTGTGACATATATTTTCAAGAAAATATTTTCCCTTTTAATTCCAAATCTCTCCAGTTTCCTCAAAATTCATTACCATATTTTCCTCTACCTCACAGTATTTTCTTTCATACACTGATTCAACCGATATCCTCTTCTGATTTTTATCCCAACTCCATGCTTCCCTTACTTCATCACAATCCCAAATCACTTACACATTCCTCTTATGTTGTTATTCCAAAATCCTCATCCCTAGAAACAACCATACCATCCTCATCTCATTCTTCATGGTCTACTACGTCTTCTTCCTCACCTTCTGCGACGTCAGAACCTTCCAATCTGTCACCAATTTCTACCATCGATGAACCTCCTCTCGTCATTTTCGACCTCCTGCATGACTAAAAGATTATGACATGTCTTCCCATATTAATCATTCTTCGACGCAATCAAGTTCTCGTAAAGGTACAAGATATCCTCTTTCTTCTCATTTGTCTGTTTTTTGTTTTTCTCCTTATCATCGTGCCTTTTTAGCCCTCTTAACAGCATAGAAATAACCATCTTCATTCGAACAAGCTAACCATGATCCACTTTGGTGACAAGCCATGTTTGATGAACTTCAAGCTCTAGAACGCAACAACACATGACAGATGGTTTCTCTTCCATCTGGACACAAACCAATCAATTGTTGTTGGGTAAATAAAATCAAGTATAATTTTGATGGGACCATTGAGCGATATAAAGCTCGTTTGGTCACCAAGGGCTTCACCTAGGTTGAAGGTATAAACTATAAGGAAACTTTTTCTCCTATTGTCAAGCTCACCACTCTTCGTTGTTTATTAACTGTTGTTGCTTCCCGCAACTGGTATACCCATCAACTCGATGTGAACAATGCATTACTTCATGAGACATTACAAGAAGATGTGCATATGACTCCACCTCCTGGTCTTTGCCAACAGGAGGAGAATCTGGTATGTCGGATTCACAAATCTATTTATGGTTTAAAACAAGCATCACGAAATTGGTTCTCAACTTTTGCAGCTACTATTAAATTTGCGGGTTACATACAATCAAAGGCGAATTATTCACTTTTTACTAAATCTCAAGGTGAAAAGTTTACTACTATTCTCATTTGTATTGATGACATCTTGTTGATTGGTAATGATTTACATGAAATCAAGTTGCTCAAAAGTCATATGCTCAAACATTTTCTTATTAAGGACCTCAGTGAATTGAAATATTTTATGGGGATAGAATTCTCTCGTTCCAAAAGAGGGATCTTTATGTCTCAAAGAAAATATGCATTGGATATTTTACAAGACACAAGATTATCAGGTGTGAAGCCAGAAAAATTTCCATTGGAGCAAAACTTGAAACTGACAGATGAAGATTGCGAAATACTTCATGATCTGAGCAAGTACCGGAGACTGGTTGGAAGATTAATATACTTGATAGTTAGCAGACTTGACATAGTATATTCAGTATGTACCCTGAGTCAATTCATGAACACACCTCAAAAGCCACATTGGAATGTAGCGTTGCGGGTTCTTAGATATATTAAAGGAACGCCAGGTCAAGGTCTTTTTCTACCATATGAAAATAATTTAACTCTTAATGCATATTGTGATTCAGATTGGGGAGAATGTCATACTACAAGGCGTTCTTTTTCTAGTTAGCGTGTTTTCTCGGATCATCACTCATCTCTTGGAAATTGAAGAAACAAACGAATGTATCATGTTCGTCGGCAGAAGCAGAATACAGAATAATGGCAAATACTTGTCTAGAATTGAGTTGGTTGAGATATATACTTCAAGATTTGAAGGTTGAATTGCACAAACCGGCTTCGTTATTTTGTGATAATCAAGCATCTTTACATATTGCAGCTAATCCAGTTTTTCACGAATGTACAAAACACATTAAGATTGATTGTCTCATAATTCGAGAAAAACTTCAGATGTGATTCACTATAAAGATGCAGTTTTTGTAAAATTATTAATTTTACAAGTTCTTACTTCTAATTTTTAGTTTAAGTGATTATATTATATATTTTATACTGATAACTTTATATTATATTCTAAATATTTACAATCAAACTTCAAATAAAATAAAAATGACCAAAAAGATATAAGCTTTTCTTGGTAAATGGATGTGAAAGTTGCAAAATAGTCAGAATTTTGTTTAATATATATTTTTACAATAGCTGTAAAATGAAATAAATTGATAAAAGTTGATTTCTAAAATATTCATCAAAAGAATAAAATATTCCAACAACATTAATGATAACTAAAAATAATTATTATTTTATTTTATAGATAAAAATATAAATGGATACTTTCATTTAATCAAAACTGATGCGCTAAGCACTTCCAAAAATAATATAAAGAGAAAAAATACATTAAATAACTAAACACTGAAATAAATATCAAATTTTACAATAAATACCTACATATAAAATAAAATAAATTATATTTTAATTTGACTAATTCATATAAATATTTTAAAATGAACTATTATTTATGATTTATTAATGTATAAAAAGTCATCATCTTTATCGTGGATTGAAAAAAAATCTTTAATGGATATTGGGACAAGCCATTTATCATTGCACATCAAGTATCTCAAGTCTTTTATGTCAAAGACCCTACGTCATAACATTGGTATGTTGTTTTGTAAAAAAAAAAAACAAGTGAAGATTAATGAAGATGAATGAGGTAATGTCAATCTTGGTAACTCCCATTCATGTACATCAACGATGATGAATAAAGATGATGATGATATAGTGGATGATGTACAAGCAATCCGTAAAGACCACAATAAGAGAATATATATATATATATATATATATATATATATATATATATATATATATATATATATATATATATATATATATATATATAT
>Ga0123342_1002033_pt1 | contig 33910 bp, 19 predicted proteins | sample Turbeawhitnodule_FD_89960 | JGI IMG/M metagenome (GOLD analysis project Ga0123342, IMG submission 89960) | Root nodule microbial communities of legume samples collected from Mexico - Turtle bean Mexico white nodule | ecosystem: Host-associated > Plants > Roots > Nodule | place: Mexico: Nepantla... | reverse complement strand
CGACATAAACCATTCGGTCGTCCGGCTAGAGGTCATGGAAGGACGAAGAGTCGTATAAGACGCAGGGTTTTGTGATGATTTTACTATGAGTATCCTGCGGTCGTCCGGTGCCGACCGGTACACCTAAAACTGTCAAAGGTAATTTGAGTATTTCGAAGAATATAGGTACGAAAAAGCAAAATATAGGGATACATGAAGAAACACCCACGAAAGAATCCAAAGCCCGAAACTCAAAAGAATAAGGCAGTTTCTCCTTGCACCATATGATTTTCTATACGTACCCAAAATAAACTTTTAAATCCAACATTGCCCCTGTGATGTTTGTTTTGAAAAAAAACTGTAGACGAATGCTTGGTGTGCTGATGGTGGTGTACAATGGGTTAGTATGGTGGTGGAGGAAAACTTTCACTCTTACTTGCAATGCATATTATTTTGAGGTAAGAAACCAACCATCATGTTGTTTTTTGATTTTTTTTAGCTAAGATGTCACCGGATTCCGATATCCAGAAGTCTACATGTATGGCTACGGATGTAAGAATTTGGAAGTCATTGTCACGACTTCTGGATATAGAAATTCAGAAGGTAATTTTTATTTCCCATATAAGCTTCCGAATGGACATATCTAAAAGTGAGTTATGAGTTTTGGATACCCATATCCGTAAGTGTTTTTTGAGTTATGGACTTCCATATCCAAAAGTTAGTGATGAGTTACAAATTTCCATATCCAAAATGGTTTGATTAAGCTTATGAATATTAATATCCAAAAGACAAAGGTTGCTCATTAAGGATAGAGAAGACTTTTCACATAATGTTGTTCGGTGCATATAAAAAATGGTGTGGTGTAGGGAGAATCAATCAAAGAAGAAATCCAAATATCCCACCACCTCCATACTTTCTCCCTCTATCTCCATAGTAATTGTAAAAAAATCAATTTTAATTTTTTAAAATTTTTTAAATAACTCTAAATAAAATATAAACTCATATTTTAAAATAATCTCAATTGCACTTCCACATCTTATATTTCTTTTCAATCTCCAACACTTGTAACATTTGAGAGAGTAATTGTACTCGATGTTTCCCAGTATTGAGATAATTTTGTTGACTTTTGTATACATTTTTGTATGTCACAATATTTTTAAGATTTTGTGGTTTAAAAAAAAAATAAGCGAACAAAAACATAATTATTATCAATAAAAACACCACAAAAAACTTACTTCAAACATCAACGTTCAATACAAGCAATCACCACAACTTAAAAAAAAATTAAAAATTTAAATATATTAGGAAAGATATTGTTAAAATTATAAAAATATAAAGGTGTGAAGAGAAAAAATGGAGGTATAGGAGGTTTTTGGCATTACTCAATGTTAAGAGGGCAATTACTTCTCGAACTTCTTGCACCTCATCAAATGTGTACCAATTTATTGTATAAAATGAAAAAAAGCACCCTGAGATGTAAATAAAAATAGAATCCATTATCTGGAACTTCTGAATTTTAGATTTTTATTTCCAAAATATGTTTCCAAATTTATGTTTTTGAAATTTCTTTTCTTAAAAGTATTTTTTATTTTATTTTAAAATTTATTTTCTGAAATGATATTTTAATTTTCAAAATCTATTTCAGAATTTTATTTTTGAAACACAATGTATTTCGAATTTATTTTTTCAAATTTACTTTTTGAATTTCAGATTTTCATTTTGGTTGAAAAGATCGAGTGCAGATCACAGTTTATCAGGTTCAAGAAGAATTTCTCTTAACAGACAGTAAAGACGACACTAATAGAGTCGTCGTTTCAAGCAAAACAAACGAGTGACAAAAGGTTGTGGTTCGCCGTGTAAATTCAGTGCAATGCAGAGACCCAAAACAAAACGCCGCAATTCTTTTCCTCCGGAGCTTGCCAAAACCCCTAAACCCCTGGGAATGAAGAAGGCGAAGAAAAGTGTTGAAGAAAATGGGGGAAAGCTCAGGGGTGCCGACAGGTCAGCGTATTTCGCACGCAGAGAGGCAGCGAAGGTGCTGAGAGTGGTTCTGGAAGGAGACGCTAAGCGCCGCGCTTCTGCCTCCATCAAATCCCTCATCTATCAACCTTCTGTTAGGAACAAGAAAGCCACCTTCGCTCTCCTTTGTGAAACCCTAAAACGTAACTAACTAAATAACTAACTATCTCTCTCTGAAATGTATCATTTCATTCACGTGTTCGGTGTTTCGTCCGCAGATCTTCCCATCATCAAGGATGTCTTGGAAGCTGCTTCCATTCTCAACACCAAGTGGAAGGTCATAAATCGTAATAACTTCACCGCGCTAACTTTGTTTCTTCTTCGTTTTTACTTATTTCTTAACACTATGTGTGGTGTATTGTTGATTTTTGCAGAGGCAACAAGAACTGGTTTATATCATTGTCTATGATATCCTTTTCGGCCAGGTGAGGTGTTTTTCTGTGATTGCGTGTAAGGACTTGTACTTCTATGACTTCTGCAAATCGAACTAGTTACTCAAGTGGTTATGGTCAATCTTGAAATTTGTAGGCGGTTCCACTAGTTGGTGATGCAGAGAAGTACCTTATGCGCCACGAAGGGGCCCTGCGTTCAGCTCTTAAACAACTTTTGTCGCAGAGAAATGTGAAGACTGTTAAACAGTTGATTGCTCTGCATGAAGTTCCAGGTCACTTTTGACATCTTCCGTTTTTTATGCATTTTATTAGATGTTATAGTTTGTGGAACTGGTGCTCGTAACAGTTGATTCCGCAATGTTTTGATTTCGAAGTTGATGCTTTATAAATTATGGGTTTGAAATTGTTACATTTTCAATGGATGCTCCTATGCAGATGTTTCGGTACCTCGGTATGTTCGCGTGAATACGCTTAAACTGGATGTTGATTCTGCCTTGTTCGAACTTCAGAAAAATTACTCGGTAATTTGGTCAAAATATTTCTGTTCTGATGATCAATATTTTATATTCTAGTCGAAATGTTTACTGAAATACATTTCTTTTTATTTTTAGGAATGTATCTAACTGAATTCATAAAAGAATCATCAGGTGTACTTCATTGATTTAATCCACATTTTTTGTTCATAAAGATTATTCATTTGTTGTATTAAATAGGTTCAAAAGGATAATCTACTGCCTGAATTACTGATACTCCCACCAGGCACTGATTTACACGATCACCCTCTTGTAAAAAATGGCAGTATCTTTATGCAAGTAAGAAATTACTCTTTCTTTTTCTTTTATCTTGTTAAGAAGTTATATATATCATTATCTGTATATAGGTCTCATTGGATGAAAAAGTTAATATCTTTTGCTATTTAAGAAACATATTGGCATGTCAATTCTGTTTGCTTGTTTTTCTTTCTTTTATAATCTTTTTGCTAACATGGAGACAAACTTATGTAAAGGGTAAGGCAAGTTCCATGGCAGCACCAGCTCTTAGACCTCAACCAGGATGGGAGGTGAGTTATTGCTGCAATGCATAAACATTGAAGATATGAAAATTTGATTCAATCATAGGTGCTTTCTGCTTCTTCTTTTGCCTTGTAAACATCACCAATTTCCATATCATTTCTATCCCTACCCCCTTTCTAGGTTTGGATCTTTCTACATTGGGCTTGCAACTCTTTCACTTATTTTTCCTCTTGGCAGTAAATTGTTAATTAAGTATCCTTTTTCATGTTTCTGTCTGTCTTTCAATATTTTTCATAGCCAATTTAGTAATTAAATAAAGGTCAAGCAAAAAGTACAAAGAAAAAGTAAAACTGACGCGGTCATAACATGTGGGAATCTCTAGTCAATTAGTTTCATGAGTAAGTGTAGCCCAAAATTTCTCATGCAATGTAACTTGATAAGACGATTTTCTGGTAGGAGTGAGCTATTACTCTGAAATTAGAGGTGTATGTTTCCTTTACCGTTTAACAGATTATTCTCTTTGTACGGGCCAAATTTCTTGTTAGATTGGTCATCCTCTTGGTGATTCAGGAATACTGCAGTGTATTATATTTAAGCTGTTATATTGTGTCTACAAAATATTTGTTTTGGCTTCTGTTTTTAAAAATCTTCTTTTGCTTAATATATTAACATGAAATGTTTTTTTCCTCTTCTAATTTTACTTGTATAAGTCCTCAGGAATTGTTAACTTCGAAGGATAGCAAAGAAATGGCTAGGGTTACAATATGTGAATTAATTACTAGAATAGAAGTGAGCAACCACTCTGTATGTATGTGCCATGTGCTTGCTGCCTGCTCTTTTTAACTGTCATGTTATGAATGTTCAATTTGTAAATTACATTATAACTATAAAAATCACAGTTACATAAAAAAAGTAATGTTGAATTCATGAGATATTTTGTTAGTTATTCCAATCCTTCCTAATTGCACACCTCTCAAATATATTTGAAGGTTATTGATGCATGTGCAGCACCGGGAAACAAAACTATTCACCTTGCTGCCCTTATGATGAGTAGGGGAAAGATTATAGCATGTGAGCTGAAAAAAGAAAGGGTTAAGCGTTTGAAAGACACTATAAAGCTATCTGGTGCTTCTAGTATCCTTTGTTGTTATATCTAGATGCTTACTGAAGTGTCTCGACAGTAAGTGTCTCGGATGTTATTTTAAACGACAGGCTATTCTAGTTGTCTAGAATCCAGGTCTCTTTTCTGCATTTACTGTCTCCACAGGGGCAAACATTAAATTCTGAGATTATTCTTTTTTAGTTAATTTTCGGTTGGTGGTTCTAACTGTCAAACTTAACCCCAAGCTCAGACATACAAGTCCTGAATGAAGATTTCTTGAATATAAATCCCAAGGATCCTTCATATTCTAAGGTGAAGTATATGTATATTTCCTCCTCTATAGTTAAATATTTTTGTTTCATTGGGTATATTGGGGTGGCTACTAATAGTTTGACTGATCTTGTATTATCAAAGTGGACCTTATAATCAATACATCTGCAGTTTTCTTCTAAACTTCAATAATTACTATTTATGAAATGTTTTTTTTTTTTTTTTTTTTATGTTTTGTGCATTGCAATAAGGAATTACGGATATGTATTGGTTTTGAGGGTCGAGAATTCTGGCTTTCTTTGTTGGGCCTCTGTATGATGAAGTTTTGTAATGTGATGAATGCTTATGGGAACTTGGTTCTGTAAAAATGTACACCAGAGTGAAAGAGAGATTTTGTCTTTCATTCAGATTTTCTCCTATTGGAGGAGTTAAGCTTCACTGAATTACTAATCTCCTGTTGTTAGAGCACAAGCCATATTTTTTCTTATTGGAGGAGTTTACTCTTTTTACTAAATGGCTAATCCTTATGTTGTAAGAACCTATTATTTTTCAAAGTCCTGTAATAGCATGAGGTTTTTATTAATCGTGTAAGGAAAATACAATTTGTCTAGAGGTTGTTTGTTACTCTGTCTTACTGATTGCAGTTTTATTTAGTTCATCTGTGTGTTTGTGTGTCTGATTATCATTAGATCTATCATGACAGGTGAATGCTATTCTCTTGGATCCTTCCTGCTCTGGTTCTGGTACTGCTGCCTCAAGACTAGACCATCTGCTACCATCTAGAACAGCAGGTTAATTTATTCTACAATGTAGATTGTATCTACCTAGCTGTCAAACTCTACGCATGAGTAATGCTTGTAAAATTATTTACTGGTGGTATTGAAAAAAAAAAACGGTTCGCATGTAAAAATGTCATAAAAGTCAAGCTTGGCCATAATACACTATCAATTAAAGTCACGTAAAGTATTGAACAATTTTTAAAATTTTAATGCCAGATTAAGTGTGAAAATTTTCTTTATTTTTTTGGTATGACGATTTACTTTTTAACTGTAAACATAGGTCAGGATACTGATATGGAAAGATTGAATAAGCTTGCAAGTTTCCAGAGAAAGGCTCTTCAGCATGCTTTACTTTGTAAGTTAGTTCGTTTCTTCCTTGTCACTTCATTTTATCAATCTTCCTGTTTCTATATTTTTTTAGAAACTTAATAACAGTCGCCAAATTCTTTGTTGGGGCATATAAGTATACAACTGAGTAATATACATCCGATTTTAAATTATTATAACACTCATAGTCTATTTTAAAATTTATGTAATTATAATTTTTTTCATGACTATTTGACATTGAAAAGAAAAAAAATAAATTCAATTTTAATAATATCAAGTTTTCATCGTTTAATTTTTTTTTGCAAAAAGAAATATTTAATAAATGTTTGGATGAATATGATATACTTGCTATTCTATATAGACAATAAGAGACAGATTTCATATACAGGAATAAGTATGAATTTTTATTTTGGGGAAGTCATCTCTAATTCAAGGTCCTCGAAGAATTGTCTATCAACCAAATTCAGAATGAAGATGTCATTCCTTAATATACAAATGTCAAATATGAACTTAGGATTTAAATTTTTTTGAATTTTTCTGAAATAAAGAAATGTTCCAAAAATTAGAATTATTTTCATTTGGCAGTTCCAGCTCTTGAAAGAATTGTCTATAGTACATGTTCAATAAATCAAATTGAGAACGAAGATGTCATCAAATCTGTTCTTCCCATTGCCGAATCACATGGATTTCACTTGGCCAAGCCCTTCCCCGAGTGGCAATGCCGTGGTCTTCCAGTGTTTGAAGGCTGTAAGTACTAATTTTAGACAGCAGCAACAGTTCCTGGTCTATCATTGTTTTTGCACTGTGATTTCTAACTCTTTCCTTTTGCCTTTCAGCTGAATGCCTGATTCGGACAGATCCTGCTAAGCATGGTGAGGGTTTCTTCATTGCTTTGTTTGCTAGGAAAGATGCGATCTCTTCGGAGTGTTCAAATAAGAATAAAACTACAATTTTGCACAGCACTCCCGGAATTAAAGACGAGCAAAGAAAGAAGAAACGCATACCGTTTATTAGCACTAACCCATTCAAAATGTGGTTGTATGATCAATTGATGTAGCATCCGAAATTGGAGGTACAAGGAATTGAACAAGATAGTATTAGAGTACTTCATTGAAATCCGTATAAAATGGTTAAATTTTTTTTTTTTTTATATAAAACATTATATTCTAAAATTTTGACGGCATTCGACCATTTTCTTTCGTGGCCAATATTGATTGAGTACTATCTGACCTGTTCTTAAAAAGAGCAGCGTTCCGTGTTATTAACCGCTGTATTCCGGTCAATTATCAACAAAGATTATGGTAAAAATAACACGAGAAAGGTATATTAATACTTATACTCCTATTTATTAGGGGTAACAAAGTCATTTGTGTCAATTTAAACTACTCAACCAAAGGCGTGGGTTAGCTTGTTAGATTTACTGTATAATTAATCCCTTAATTCTGCTTTAGTTAATGCAGTTATGAATACAATTATATTATATAGTTATAAAAAGAATAATTCACAAGAAATAAAAGTCTTGTAAGTATGTTAATGTTATTTGACATGTCTATCAATCTGGCAACACAGGTGAAGATGCATGAATCTATTCCTTTGTCTTATGTAATCACTATCAATCAACTTCCAATTGTAATTATTCTAGTATTCATTGAATTTTTTAACTGGGGATTAATTTTTCAACATTCTTTCTAGGGTGGAAAGCCAGTTATAGAATGTCGACATGTTTAACTATTCTCACTTCAGGGTGGCCTTCTACTCATCGAAATACTGAAGCATTTAAAAAAATAGCAGCGGAAGAATTAGAAAATTTAAAATTCATTAAAAGACATGCATTATTATATCTCTGGTTCAGATCACACTCATAACCAAAAACAAGAACATGAAAGACAGTCACAGCAGGGAAAAGACAAAACCGTATAACCTCATACAGAACATGAAAACAGGGATAGCAGTGCAAACAGGTTGGAGCCGATTTTTGAAAATCAAGAAATTTAGCCAATCTTGACCTCAATAGTCTTGGGCTTCTTGGGCTCAGGAGGAGGCAACTTGTTGACGGTGACGGTGAGCACACCGTCCTGGCAGACGGCTGATACTGTATCGGTGTTGGCATTGTCTGGGAGTGTGAACTTGCGCATGAACTTGCCAACCCTTCTCTCCATCCTCAGATACCTGGCCCCTTCTTTCTCCTCCTCCCTCTTCCTCTCGCCGCTTATGAGAAGGACGTTGTCCTCCTCCACCTGCACCTTAATGTCCCCGGATTTCAAGCCAGGCATGTCGACCACGAACACGTAAGAGTTCGGATATTCCTTCACATCCGCAGGTGTGGCAGCCATTGCCTTTGCGTCCCGCACGTACGTCCGCGTCGGAGCACTCAAGTTCTTCTCTGCGTCCTCCGTGAGATCCATGATTCGGTGCAGAGTGGAGAACAATGGAGAGTCCAAATCCATCAACCTGATATCCATTTCCTTTTCTTCTTCTCTTGCAGAAACAACTGCTCCTAAGGTGATCTCGTTATCTGTGGCTTCGATTCTGTGCTGAGTGGCGGGTGCATTTTGGGTATTTATAAGGATGACAGGGTTAGAATGGGAGGTTCCAGAAAGAAACACAGAATAGTAGTAGGAAGTTCGAGGAGGTTCGCCACTTAGTTCCCATGCTTCTAGTAGGCTCCACAACACTCTTTCATTTCTTTAAAAAAATCCAAAAATAATTATTTTTTGGACTTGCTCTGGCCCATTCTCCATTTCCCTCACATCCAACCCTACACTAAACCTTTTCCCGCTTACATAACACCAAAGAATCCACAACAAACTAAACACAAATATTTATACGTTTAACAAAAATTAAAAAAAATTAAGAAATTTTCTTATCATCATTCTCATATACGTATGAAATTACTTTTTTTTAAAGACTATGATTTAAAAAAAATGAAAATAATAATGTTATTTAAAATTTTTTAAAAAAATTAAAATGAATTTTTAAGAATAATTAATATGGAAATGGAAGAAGAAAATATTGAAGTGCAGAGAAAATTTGGGTTATTTTCTGTAGATATGCATATAGAGATGGGTGGGTTTTGCTTGAATGCATGATACGTGGTTGTCGAGAAGGATGATTCCCTTCCACGTGCCTCATTCTTACAAATCCCACTCCTTCATAGACACATACACCGTAACACCTTCCCTTTTCCTCTCCAAAATTAAATAAGAAAACAAGTTTTTAAATAAGTTATATTTTTAATTTTTTTATTATAAATTTAAATAAACGGTATAATATTACGTCAATAAGTTTATTATTTATTTATTTTTCTTTTAATATGGATCAATTCAAATTTTAAAGACGACCACAATAAAACATTTTATCGGTCAACACTTTGCAATAATGTCATAAAATATATAATTATACCTATATTAAATTTAACAGGAATGTTACATTTTTCAGTAAAATTACATTTTTTTTCAATGATTTTCAACATATATTTAAAAATTTAGAATTCATAAAAGTTATTAATACAAGCTTATCTACGAAATCATAAAGAGGTACTACACAGAAGATAAGACGATTGACCTCTCCATTATCAATATTAATCTTACTATTTTTTAAATTGATCAATTAAGCACGAAAATATTTCACAAAAAATATGTATTATTAGTATACACTTTTATAATGATATTTTTATTGCATATTTAATAAATTAGTCCGAACTATCCATAGACTAAAATATTTAATATAATACAATATTATCGTGTAACTGATAAAAAAAAACATAATATTATCTTTAACCTGTTTTAGTTGGCCTATAGCACTTAACTCATTCCTTAGATAGCTTTATTTTTACATCGTTATGAGGAGGACATTTTAATGTTTTCAAAGTAAAAAAGTAACTTCAATATTATTCATCGTGTATCATTTAAATAATAGCTTTAAGAAACTTATTAAATTAAAAACATGATAAACTATATATAACAAAGTGCTATTCATAATAGTATATAACTTGTAATATGGTATTGATCATGTCTTTTTCCAATTTAGCTAAACTTTTTTTAAGATAATTTCAAATGCAATTTAAAAGTATTGCACACGAATACAAACTTAAAATAAAACGATAATTTAAAGTAAATAGCCCATATAACCTACTTTCACTAAACTACAGTACTATAAAATAACATATAGAACATAAATAATACTCATACTAAGCTATGTTAGAGTAAGGAAGCTCTTATGAGAAATATGTCCATGAAAGATTTTAGATTTGCAAAAAAAATTATGTTTATTTCAATGTGAAGAATGAAAGACGACATTTGGGAGAAGAAGAAAATGATATCCTCTGAGAAAAACAATGAATTATAAAAAAAATTATTTAATATAATATAATAATAATAAACTAATATATTTATGTAATAATATTAACAATAAATTTTTATTTTTAAAAAATAATTTTATATGTATCTATAATAATTTTTTTAAATATTAAATAAATTTAAGCAATAAAAATATTTAATAATATTATTAATAAAAATAAATACTAATAATTAATAATATTAATAATAATAAATTATTTATAATATATAAAAATAAATTACAAAATTTTAATTATTAAAATTTATAAAAAATATATTTTCTTTTTAAATATTAGGATAAATTTATAAATTCACATTCTAATATTTTAAAATATTAAAAAAATTTCTTACACACATTACATCATTCATCAACTTTCATAAACATTTTTCGCAAATTTACTCTACATACCTTAATTTAGTTAATTTAACTTTCCTCACACATTTTTCTCAAATCACTTCACACATTTTTTTCAAATCACTTCAAATTCATTTTCGCAATTTTTTCTTCATAATCCATACGCACCATCAAGCTTAATAACTTTCTATTTCATACTTCTGACGTCCAACTTTTAAAATTTCACATATTTTGTTTTGATTTTAGTTGACAGTTTGACTACATTAGTTTATCTCTTGACAGTTTGAGTATTGACATAGTATTGTATTTGACACATTTTATGTCCTACACTGTAATTAAACATTTGCGTTTTATGACTATGATTAACTTAAAAGGTCTAAGACTTTAAATCATAATACATATAAATAAAAATAAAGGATAATATAACATGTTTATCAACAATACATGTGTGTAACAAGATAATACAATCACAGATAGTTATATATTGACAACTATAAATTACTTTGTAACTAGAAAGAAAAATAACTTTTTATTTAAATAGAATAATTTTATTAAAGTTATATTAATCAAATCAAATTATAAACTAAAACATTTCAATTTGCAGTTTTCAATTACAATAAAAATAAAGTCTATTTCCACTCTCACTGACCATGGTTGGATAGTCTTCATGAGTCTTCTGTGTGATGCTCTGACTATGCTGGTTTTCTGGCAAGACAATCATAAAGTCACCATCTAGCCTAATAATGATAAAACTTTTAATGTGTTCCCATCTTAGATTTGGTTGAATCAATATTGTTTATTATAATTATTTATTTCTAAAAGTATTATATTAATATATATATATATATATATGAATGATTTGATTAAAACTTATAATTTATAATAAAAAACTCATTCTCACAATATATATTGGTGTGTAAGATGAGTTTTATTTTTCTTATTATATTTTTTAATCTTATATGTAAAATTGAATATTTACAATTGTTTTAATAAATAGTGAGTGATTACATAAATTTTATTAATCTTATATTAGTATAAAATAAATTGAAATCTAATTCTTCTCTGTAAAATTATTTTGTAAATGATGTTAACTCTTATTTATATATTATAATTTGACTATATTTTTAGTAGATATGTGTCGCCAACAATTTATTTTTAAATTGATAAAAGAAATATAATTATTTTAATTTTATATTTTGTATTAATAATTCTTATTGAAAGTGTTTTTAAGAAAAAGAAAAGTTTTAGAAAATAAAGATTTTTTTATACAAGAAAAATCATACTTAGACACATTCATTATTAACAATGTTTTATTAGATATAAAAGGTTGTTGCACAACAAAATTGGAGAAAAAAAAATTTAGAATGTTTTTTATCCATAAATATTAATTTTTCATATATTAATATTGATTATAGAAATATTTTTGTTGTTTTATTTTTTTATTTTTTATTTAAAGGTTTTTATGTTAAGTATTATGTAATTTTACATTTAACAACTATGTTGTTTTATTTCTATTTGTTTGCTTGTTAGGATGTACTTTACTTTTATATATCTTCTCATTTCAGTTTTAGTTATCTTATTTTAGATGCAAACTGCATGATTAAAATAAAAGAGACAAAAATGGATCATGGTAATTGTCATATACTAAAGGAATTTGATTTAAATTATAAATCATATTTGTTTATTAACCTTTTACTCAATATATATACTAAAAATAAATTGCTTTATATTTAAAATCGCAATCAAATTATATATAATGATTGTGTAAAAAGTAGTAAGTTATAAATTTCAAAAAATAAAATATACATAAATCATATCATTGTTAGAATTAATTATATAGTCAGTCAAATGCAAATAAAAATTTCTATTATAATAATAATAGTATTTTTTTTCTATATTATCACTTTTAAAGTTTTTCATCATTACAATATTTTTTTCCAATTTGTTTAATTTTATTATCTTTTTAATAATTAACAACAGTGTATCTATACTTATATAGACTATTTTTCATTATAACCGTTTTTTTTATACATTATTTTTTTCCGATTCTACCCTTATTTAATATATCTCATTTTATTTATACAATAGAATATTTTGTCATTTCATATGAATTATTTAAATATATATGTATATATATATTTAAATTAATATTAATGTATAATTTTATATGATTTTTACACTCTTCCCTTAGTTATTTATTTTATTTTAAGTCAACAACAGGAAGAAAGAGAGAGCATACTGTTATACATTTTCACACAAAATCTCACATATAAAATAAAATAATCTTCATTTTCATTCTCTTTTTACACTCCATTTTTTGTTTTTCAATTTCGACTCATCCAAAATTATTTATTTGTATATTCTATTATTGTGAAAATTGAATAAAAGAGAAAAATGTGGATACACAATCGCAATTGCGCCTGTATTTTCACTAGTATTTTGTAAAAGACTTTATTAAAGAGAACGTTGTTATGAGAAAAATGACATTTTAAGTAGCGAGACCTTTTATCCCTCAATTATATTTTTCTTAAAAATATGTATATAAAAGGAAAAAAAATTACAAACAAACATAAATGACCAAATCAAAATTAATATGTATTCATGTTCTCATTTACATTTAATAATATGTATTGTTGTGGTCGGATTGTAAATTCAAACTTGCACTTCTTATAAATATTAAAAATAAAATGTTGTTGTTGTTTGAATGAAAGTTTTATTATTTAGTGAGGGATAAAATGTATGCTCACATTTTGACGGATTATTTAATATGTAATGATTTTGAGCTGCTTTATAAAAATTAAATAAGGATTTAAAATGAAATATATACTTTCAAAATATAAATTATACAGATGACATTAATTTTAATAATAAATATAATAAATTGATATATAATTTTAATATATATGAATAAAATGTTATTTAAATAATTTAATTGTACTATTTTTATTTTTTTAAATATAATAATTACTTTATGAAATCATTATACTTATAAGCTACTCTGCAAAATAAATAACAACAATGCTAACAATAATAAATATAATAATAACTAAAGTAACGATAACAAAAATAGTACACATTGTATTATTACAAAATAATAAAAGAAAGCGTGACAATAACACTAGTATAAAAGTGAGATGAGAAGAAATCTATGATAGGATAAATAATAAAATTGAAAAATCATTTATTCACCACACATTTTTTTTTATTAAATCATAATAAAATGATTGTTCTATTCTATTCTATATAAAAGCTGTTTTAAAGTACTGATCCATCCTACGTGACCAATCAACTGTAATTCGTACAAAGTATGGAAGAGGAAAAAAATGTATAACAGAATTTACTCACTTTTTTTCCTGTTAGTTATGCTATAAAAAATCTGCAACATTTCATATTTTTTGCTCTTTTCATCACTGTTCTTGTAATTTTCATGCTCTCCACAGAATAATAGCGTGAGTTTTTCAGTTACCATGAAAAATTACTTATTCTATTATTATTACTTATAGTTATATTAAAACTTACTATATAACAGTTACAATAAGAAACATTTGTTAATAATATGAGAAATATTTATTTAGTAAAATTGTACATTAATGTAAAAAGAAAAATGTGAATATAAAAAAGAGAAAGCGAAGAAGAAGAGTATGCAGCAATGATGGTGGTGCCGCTTGGCCATGCCATGGTCCCCCATTAAGAATCACTCCAGTAGCACCTCACCAGCAGCCAATCACTCAGCACCTTCATCTTCATCTTCTCTAACATTTTTTTATAATGTTTTTCATTAGAGAAAATACATAAAAGCATTTCATTTGAACAGGAAAAATAGAAAACCGAGAAGTGAGCGATACATGAACAGACACCTGTCGATGTAAAAAACCCTCTCTATAATATTCATAACACAAACCTTCCCCTGTAAATGAGTTCTGCTGCCACGCTCTCTCAATGTTCTTCTCTTCCTTAGTCTTTCCGCCGCCGTTAGGTTTTTCCTCCCATCTTCCTCTGCACCACACCATACTCCACAGCTGCTTAATTAAGACATGAATTGCTGAAAAACCATCACCATGATGACACCTATTGTTTCCTCTATCAACCCTCTTTTTTTTCCCGATAAATGTTTCACTTTCTCTTCACACTAATCCACCCTCGCTCTCAAATCTCCCTCTGCAAGAACAAAAAAGTAAAATCAAACACTTCGTCCTTTTTAGTACCAGTAACCTTGACACCCCCGACCTTGTCTTTTACTAAAGGAAAAGGAAAGCAAACCCTACCCTTAAATTCTCCGAAGTGGCGAAGATGAGTTTGGGCACGGCGGAGGACGATCCGGGTTCTGAAATCCACATCCCGGCGGAGATTGACTGGCACATGTTGGATAAGTCCAAGTTTTTCTACCTCGGCGCCGCCTTATTCTCCGGCGTTTCCTTCACGCTCTACCCCATGGTCGTGTTGAAGACGCGCCAGCAGGTTTCCTCCGCGCGCTTCTCCTGCCTCAACATGTCCTGCGCCATTATGCGCTACGAGGGTCTCAGAGGCTTCTACAAAGGCTTCGGCACTTCCCTCATGGGCACCGTCCCCGCGCGGGCGCTCTACATGGCCTCGCTTGAAGTCACAAAAAGTAACGTCGGGACTGCCTTTCTCGAATTGGGGTTCTCCGAGACGACGGCTGTGGCGGTGGCTAATGCCGCCGCGGGTGTCACTTCCGCCATGGCGGCGCAGCTGGTGTGGACTCCCGTGGATGTCGTCAGTCAACGGCTCATGGTTCAGGGGAGCGGAGGGAGTAAAAACATTCTGGCTAATCATAATTACGAGAGTTACAGAAACGGGTTTGATGCCTTTAGGAAGATTCTGTGTGCTGATGGAGCAAGAGGGTTCTACAGAGGGTTTGGGATTTCGATATTGACATATGCTCCTTCCAATGCGGTTTGGTGGACTTCTTATTCCATGGTTCACAGACTCATTTGGGGTGCTTTTGGTTCCTACATGAGTAAGGGTAAAACTGAAAGCAGTGATAATTTGAGTGGTTTCAGGCCTAATTCAAAGACAGTAGTGGCGGTTCAAGGGTTAAGTGCGGTTATGGCTAGTGGGGTATCTGCAATTGTGACAACGCCTCTTGATACCATTAAGACAAGGTTGCAGGTGTTGGATAGTGAAGAGCATGGGAGAAGAAGGCCTCTAACTTTTGTTCAGACGGTGAGGAATTTGGTGAAGGAAGGTGGATTGCCTGCATGTTACAGAGGATTGGGACCAAGATGGGCTTCCATGTCATTATCTGCTACAACTATGATTACTACTTACGAGTTTTTGAAAAGAATGTCTACCAAGAGTCCATAGAATTGGAATGCATGACAGACCAACCAAGTAAAAGATTGTTAGGATTAAGAATTAGGATCACTTGTTTCCTTGCTCCCAATTTTCTTTCTAGTTTGTATTAGTGGACCTTATCTGTATATGGAACCTTTTTTCTTTAAATTTCTTTGGATCTTTTACCAAATACAATACCTATGATTTTCACTTATTTTGAAGACTTGTCTTTTGGATTTTAGAAGTATTGTTCTTTAGTTTGCACGCTTGAGGATGCGGTGAATGGGGCTCTGACCTTTGCAGATTGCAGGAGACGTGGTAGAGAGACTAGAGTCATGGATCCAGTGAAATTGTCCTTCTAAGTTATGTATTTTAGTTTTATTTTATTGTCTTCTTTGCTTTATATTTACACTACCCAAAACTCATTATTCTATGAGAGTAAATAAGCTAAAATGTAAGGTAGGATCATTATCATTACCAGTAGTGAGGCTGAGATTTGAATGGCTAACTTTTGGGTGATGTGATAGTTTATTCTAAAATATAAGTTAAAATATATAATTTCTAATTCTGCCCTACAGAAGAAAAAGAAAGGCATTTGTTATCACACTAAATTAACCACTAAAGCTATTTTGATTTGCATTCTAAAAGTGGCTTCCCAATCGATAATCCTATTATTATACAATGGCAACAATAGGTGTAGATTTTGTTCGAAAATAAGGAAGGAGGATAGGTACGTCGACTTGGTCAAAGTGAGGCATGGTTTAGAATTTGGATTCTAGTATAAAATATGAGAGAGATTTAAGGAAAATTGAGTTGAAATAAAAGAATGAATTGGTGTGTAGATAAAAGTAATAACATTAAATGCATGAGAAATAAAGGGAATGAGTGTAGGAAGCAGGGGAAGCAGAGGAAAGTTGTGGTTTGTTGAAACAAGGGGCTGAAGAGAAACCATATTTGGAAGTGGTATGTCCCATAAGAAAAAGGATGGTAGCTAGTTATTTTATTCTGTGGACTGACATGAGTAAAAGCTGAACCAGTAGAATGAATTGGCATTAGCATTTCTATGCAGCATTCAGGACACAAATCTGTGGGTCAATAATCCCTTCAAGATGCTGAGCCAGGACAAAATCTTTACCATGGAAAGACAGAAAATTAACCGCAGAGGAAGTGACAAATAGGATAATGGATAACCTTTTTTGGCACAAGGTTACCACTCACAAGAATAAGACCTCGCTCCCAGACAAACATGGCTAAATATCCCAACTTCAAATTTTGACCACATTTCTCACTTTTTCTTCCTTCGAGTATAATAAATCACAAAATGCTTTAAAGGCTAAAAAAATAAACTTAGATAAAGTGGTTTTGGTATAATTCATTTGCTTCGGTATTGAATAAACATGTTAAATAAATACAAATATATGATTTTTTTTATCTTATTATCTACCATATATTGTTAGTGTAGTGTATTTTTAATCACAATCCTAAATGAGAGTTGAATACATATGATAGATAGGATAAGTGAGTTATCTTATATTCTCATTATCTTATATTTATTACAATAACTATATTATTATTACATTTGTCAATTCTCATTATTTTGTTATTTTTATTTTTATCCTATCATTGTTATAGTCGTTGCTAGTGTTCTCACTGTTAAGATCATCTTAATTATATTCACTATACCATTATATTCATCATCAACTTTTATTGTTATATCCTTACATATTAATATTTAACCATAAATTTTTAAGTCATTATTAAATAAGAAGAAGATGGTAAGAGAAAGAAAGTTTTTTTATTTATTTTTATATTATGTTGGATTGAGAGGATATAACGAGAAACATTTTAATACAAGAAAGGGAATGTACTTTTTTTTTTTTCTTGTTTCTCATTCACCAGAGGAGGAAAATTTCAAAATTTACTTATGATTCTTGTAATTTTGGATTTCAAAATGTTAATAAGATTATTTTTATCAACCTTACAAATAAATTTTCCAAATGGTACATCATGATAAAATTTAGAATTAAAAATCAAATACAGGTTTTTTTATTTTTTACTTTTTTCTTATATTAAAAGTAAAATAGATAAATAATTTATAGGATCAAATTGAAGGTTTTAATTTGAAAAACATAAAAAATTAAGAATCAATCTGAATGAAATTGAAGTTAAAGTTGTTTATTTACAAACAGAATAGAATTTAAGGGTCAATTAGCATAACGTTAAAATTTAATATGTCTATTTATAAATAGTATAAAATTTCATAAAGTTGAATTTTAAAAAAAAATCCAAGTGATATGTTTCATAAATGTTGAAATTGTAATCTTATTTTTGTTATGTATTTTTATTTATTTTAGATGTTCTTCTATTTATTTATCTAATAATCTACAAAATAATCCAGAGCTACCTTAATTTATTCTGTGGGCTACTCAATGAGAACCAACATTGAATACTGAACAAGTGAAACCATTTGCAGAAGTAAGACCAAGGTGGAGTTGAATTGTGTACCTCACTCATCTGCTACAATAAATTTAATATTATTATGTAGAGAGATACTCCAGTATGTGAAATTCAGAATACATTTTATAATATAAAAATATAGACTTAACTCATTTTTATCAGTAAAATATGGATATTTTTATTTTATTTTTTAACTTTTAGTTCTTGCTGCTACTTTTGTTTTCTACTATAAAATGTAATGAAAATGATATCATATCAACATATAATATGATCATGAACTAAAATCAGAAAGTAATAATTTATAGGAATTAAAAAATTATTGTATTTGTATGAACTAAACATGTATATAGTAATTAAAATTAAAGAATATATTTACAGAGATTAAAAACAAAAGTTAAAATATTTGTAATAAATGCAAACAAAATAGGTATTTACAGGACCAAGGTAAAAAGTAATATATTTTAAAGAAATAACCATTTTTCTAAGAATTCATAATATTAAATTTCTAAAAATTTACATTAATCACCAATAACTTAAAGATATAATAAAAATAATAATCACAAACATTTTTTTAGCAGAAGAAAAACTATATTCATTTTAATAATGAGTTTTTTTTTCAAAATAATAAATATTATCATAGTTGAATGAGATAAAAAAAATAATAGATATGTTAATATTAAAAATATTCATTTAAACACTTTTAAATAAGTAATTTCGACAAACACAAATACATCTAAGATATCCAACCATTATAATCAATCTAGAAAAAAATGTTAAACAAACATGGAAATCTAAATATGAATTATATAATATTATATTATCATAACCTTAGTTATTTCCAAATTATTTTTTTTATAAAATTTTTCATGAACTTGACATCTCAGCTAAGCTGATACCTCAAACAACAACAATAATTTATCATTACATGAAAAAATATTATTAAAAAAAAAATACAAACATATGGAAGACTAGAACAAAATTCGTATGTTAACAAAAAAATACATACGATACATAAAAAAATTATACTTATTCATAAAAAATTATAAGACCATACTAGATGGAACCTATCTAACTCTTGTAAATCTCGTAGACAGCCATTATTTATATTTATTTATTTAACAAAGATAATTTTCACTTTAAATCAATTAAAATAATTAAAAATATATTAAATACATATTTAAAAATAATTTTAAATTTATGAAAATGAATAAAAATTAAATTTGATTAATACTCATTACATCAACTTATTTAAATAAAATTATCGATCTTAAATACGTCTAATCAAATAAGTTTAGGGATATTTTTAAAGTAACTACGGTTTTAAATATGTATTAATTTTTAAAAGATTATCATTTTTTAAAGGACAAACATTATTAAAAATAAAATTAAAAAAAGTGCATTCAAATAATTAAAAAGGAAATCACAAAGAAGATTAAGAAAAAAAAACATTAAAAAGTAAGTATGCTTGTCTAAATGGATAAAAAAAATAAGAAAAATGAAGTTACAACCTTGCGGACAGAGTGTTCATGGATTTTTAAAATCCAATCTAAATCCATATCCAAATAAATGGATTAGATTTAAAATCCATATCCACTAGATCAAATATATTTGGATTTTTTTAAAATCTATTTAAAGTGGAATAAATCTATATTAAATTCATTTTGTTAATTAGATTAAATCTACTTTGTCAATTACATTAAATCCATTTTGATATGGACACAGACTAACCTGGCTCAAACTGGGCCTAAGCTGACTCAACCTGGACGCGGACCAACTCAGCTCAACAACGACCCAAACTTAGACGACTCAACATCAAGTCGGACTCGTACGTCTCGACATCAACCCGAGCCCGGACGACTCAACATCGAAACGGGCCCGTACGTCTCGACATCAACCCGGGCCCGAACGACTCGACATCGGTTCGGGCCTGGATGACTCAACATCAGCCCAGGCCTAGACAACACAATATCGGCACGGGCCTGAACAACTCGACATTGGCCCGGGCCCGAACGACTCAACATTGGCCCGGGCAAGGATGACTCGACATCAACCTCGATCCAGACAACTCTACATCGGCCCCGACCCGATCGACTCGACATCAACCAGAGCCCGAACGACTCGACATCAGGCCGACCCCGCTCCACTCGACATCGGCCCGACCCTGAATGATTTGAAATCGGCGTGGGTCCGCTCGACTCGATATCGGTTCGGGCTCGCTCGGCTCGACATCGGTTCAAGCCTGCTGGGCTCGACATCGGTCCAAGCCTGTTGGGCTCAACATCAGTCTGGGCCTGCTCGGCTTGACATGGGCCCGTGCGACTCAACATCGACTTGGGCCTAGACGACTCAACATGGGCCTGAGCCCACTCAGCACGACATGGGCTCATGCCCACTCGACTTGACATTTGCTCGGGTCTGCTCGACTCGACATTAGCCAAGACCCGCTCGACTTAGTATCGACCTTGGCTCGCTCGGCTCGACATCGACCTGGACCTGCTCAACTCGACATCGACCTGGGCACGCTCGTGTCGACATTAGCCCTGGCTCTGTCGTCTGAATATTGGCCTGGGCCCGTTCAACTCAATATCGGACTCGAAAGACTCAACTCGACATGGGCCTAGATCGACTCGACTAAACATTGGCATGGGCCAACTCGGGTCAATATCGGCCACTCAAGTCGACTTGGTCCAGGGTTGACTCGGCTCGACTTTGGCCCGAAATGACTTGGCTCGACTTTTGTCCATACCGACTCGATTCGACTTGGGCCTGGATGACTCAGCTCGACGTGGACTTGGGCTGACTTTACTCAACCTGGACCCGAATTGTCTTGGCTCAACCTGGATCGGGCTAAGTCAAAATTCAACCCAAAATGCAATTTGGATAATCCAAAAATATATTCAATCTATATCTAATCTATATCCAATTAAATAGATTGGATTTAAAATTCAAAAATACGGATTTGGATTTGAATGGAATATATTTAAGTCAACCTAATTTTTAATGCAATATATCGAATCTATCATTAGGTATAATTAAACTGTGGAATAAAAAAAAACTCAAAAGAAATTATTGAGCTAAAAAAAGATACGGCAATATCATAACTTTTTGGATGAATTGATTAAAAACCTTTTTTCATTCAAAATTAAATAATTCAGAATAAATTATAAGCTCGGCACAAGGAAATACAAGATGAGAAAAATACGATCAAGAGATCTGAATTTGATGCTCCCTCTAACAAGAGCCGAGTATATATTATACAAAGCATAATTATAAAAATTAATATAATATTTAGAAAAACAAGCTCATAAACAAGAGCCCATTTATATTAATACAAAGCATAATTATAAAAATCTATATAATATTTAGTAAAATAAACTCATAAGTTCATGTAAGGCTTATTAACTAATTTTCAACTTAAAGAAATTAAAGTATAAGTTGGGTCTTACCAGAAGTAAGAAGGTTAAATAAGATATAAAGATAAAAATTCATAAATTTATTAACTTTTGAATTAAATGTAACATTATAATTTTTTATATGGGTTATTTATGATTCATTGGTATAAAATTAAAATAATAATAATAATAATTGAAGCCCCTTTTTTTGTTTGAAGAGTTTTTCGAAGATTTTTTTGTTGTCTTACATATGTATATTTTTGGGCAAGTATAAGTTTAGGGATATTTTTAAAGTAACTATGGTTTTAAATATGTATTAATTTTTAAAAGATTATCATTTTTTAAAGGGAAAATACTTTGTTAAAAATAAAATTAAAAAAAAGTGCATTCAAATAATTAAAAAGGAAATCACAAAGAAGATTAAGAAAAAAAAAACGTAAAAAAAGTAAGTATGTTTGTCTAAATGGATAAAAAAAATTAGAAAAATGAAGTTACATAAGAGAGTGTTCATGGATTGGATTTTTCGAAATCTAATCCAAATCCAATGGATTGAATTTAAAATCTATATCCACTTTAACTAAATCAAATATATTTGGATTTTTTTAAAATCCATTTAAAGTGGAATAAATCTAGATTAAATTTACTTTATTAATTACATTAAATTTATTTTGATATGGACACAAACTAACCTGACTCGAACTGGGCCTAAGCCGACTCAACCTGGATGCAGACCAACTCGGCTCAAGAAACCCAAACCCAGACGGCTCAACATCGAGTCGGGCCAAACGTCTCGACATCGACCCGGGTCTGGACGACTTGACATCGATTCGGGCCCGGACGACTCGACATCGGCTTGGGCCCAGAGGACTCGACATCGACCAAGAACCGAACAACTCGACATCGGCATGGACCCGCTCGACATTGGCTCGAGCCCGAATGACTCAACATCAGTCTGGGCCCACTCGACTCAACATTGATCCCGGCCCGCTCGACTCAACATCGACTTGGGCCCGAATGATTCGAAATTGGTACAGGCCCGCTCGGCTCGACATCGGCCCAGACTCGCTCGACTCGACATTGGCCCGGGCCCAGACGACTTGACATTAGTCCGGGCTCGAACAACTCGATATCGGCCTGGGCCTGGACGACCTGTCATCGTCCCGGGCCCAGACGACTTGACATTAGTTTGGGCCCACTGGGCTCGACATCGACCCTAGCTCGCTCGATTCGACATGGGCCCGGACGACTCGACATCAACCTCAACCCGGACAACTCTACATCAGCTCGGACCCAAATGACTCTACATCAGCTCGGGCCCGCTCGACTTGACATCGACCCAGACTCGAATGATTCGAAATCGGCTCGAGCCCGCTTGACTCGACATTGGTCCGGGCTCACTCGGCTAGACATCGGTCCGGGCTCGCTCGACTCGACAACGGTTCGAGCCCGCTTGGCTCGACATCGATCTGGGCCCGCTCAGCTTGACATTGGCCCAGGCCCGCTCTTCTCGACATTTGCCCGGGCCCGCTCGACTTAACATTGTCTTGGGCGACTCAACATTGGCCTGGCCTAAACGACTCGACATCAACCCAACCTTGCTCGACTTGAATTTGGCATGGGCCTGCTCGGCTCGACATGGGCTCGGGCCCGCTCAGCTAGACATCGACCTGGGCCCGCTTAGCTTGACATTTGCTCGGGCCTGCTCGACTCGACATTAGCCAGGGCCCGCTCGACTTAGTATCGGTTATGGCCCGCTCGGCTCGACATTGGTCTAAGCACGCTCGGGTCGACATTAGCCCTGGCTCTGTCGTCTGAATATCGGCCTGAGCCCACTCGACTCAATATCGGACCCGAAAGACTCAACTCGATATGGGCCTGGACCGGTTCGACTAGACATTGGCACGAGCCAGCTCGGCTCAATATCAGCCCCGGCCGACTCGGGTCGACTCAATATCAACCACTTAACTTGACTTGGTCCAGGGTTGACTCAGCTCGACTTTGACCCGAAATGACTTGGCTCGACTTTGGCCCATATCGACTTGGGCCAGGATGACTCAACTCAACGTGGACTTGGACTGACTTTGCTCAATCTGGGCCCGAATTGTCTTGGCTCAATCTGGATCGAGCCAAGTCAAAATCCAACCCAAAATGCAATTTGGATAATCCAAAAATGTATTCAATTTATATCTAATCCATATCCAATTAAATGAATTGGATTTAAAATCCAAAAATATGGATTTGAGATAAATCCATTTAAATGGATAATATGAATTTGGATAATTATGGATTGGATTTTGTAATTTGAATTTTGTAATTACGGACTAACTTTTTTTTCCATAAACTATTATTTAAAATGTAAGTAAAATAAAGAATGGAAGAGCTCAAACAAGTATTATGTTTTCCGCTTATGTTCCGATCTATTCGAATGGAAGAACTTATAACAATGATATTATAGGCAAAATATAAAATTAACAGAAGATAACATAGTTTTTCTTTTAATGAGTTTTCTTCTTACCAGAATGGAGCATTGAAATCCTGAGGTGGAAAAGGAGGGTTTGTCTTGCAAACCGAGTTCCTACTCCTGGATGTACTAAAGTTTACCAAAGACAAGGAAAGAAGGAGATTCACACGCAAAAGATCACATAATAATATAAAGAATTATTAGTGTATAAGAGAATATGAAAATTTGAGTACATCCTGAAAATTATTCAATATTTCTAGGACTTTACGAATTCATACTCTTATGAAAAAATATTGAACAGATATTATGAGGTATCATGAATAGCAAGCTATCGGATTTGAGTGTATCTTACTATTGTTGCGGGTAATTATTGCGGGTAGGTAGAAGTCTTTCTTAAACGAGATGTTTCAGACATCACTAAGACTAAGGAAATATATGCTAATATTTAACATATTTAACATGCATATCCAAATTACCTAATATAAATCTGAAATAAACCTTAACTTTTGGATAGAATAAATAGTTCCTCATGTACCTAATATAAATCTAAGAAGGAATCTGCAGTTGACGAAGGCGTAAACAAATAAGCAGTCATAAATATCCAAATTTTGGATTCAATAAAAGTACCCGACATAAATCTGAAATAAATAAACTAGAAACTACTATTGACGAGCTTTCTTGTTGCTGCAAGATGGACATTTGTAATGCTTGATACCCTCAGCCTTCGCAGGGGTAATCCTCACACATTTTCCATGAAACCACCTCTCACAAATGTCACAGCAAATCCAGAACTCATCAGCATCAATAGCATAGTTCTCTCCACATGCCCCACACAGTGTCTCTCCATGCTCTTCATCGTACTTTTCCAAAGCACCCTCATCCTTTGATTCCATTGATTTTGAATACTTTTCTTGTGATTCAGAACCTCTCTGCAATTTTTAAACCAATAGACATTATCTAAAAGGGGAAAACAAATTTGGCGCTTGTATCTCATTACAAGACTTTAAGGTCTAAAAAGAAGGATTATATAACCTTTTCACCTCCTCCAATGCATTATTGCTGTTGGATATAAACATATACTACTTATTTTATTTAGATCTCTAACTACCATTGGTAATACATTAAACTTTGCAGTATATTCATTTAGTTTCCGTTCAAATGTTAGCATCTAGAAAACACTACAGCCTTCATACCCTTCTTCTGAAAAAGGAAATTCTCTTAAAACAGAAGCATTTGTTTGTTTGTTCACCAGCAGGAGTTCAAAGAGGTTAAACTAACCCAAATCTTGTATCAAATTAAAGAAAAAAAGTAATTAGCTTCGGTGTAAATCTAAAGCTATGCCATCAGCAAAAAACTATTAATGGTTTGTATACCTTGGAGTTTGGTTTAGATTTGTTATTGTCATGACTAGAAACTGATGACTTTTCCTTTCCTTGTTTCTTGGACTTCCCTGAAACAACCTCAAATATTGTTGGAAGATCATTTATCATACTGAAAAGACTCTTCCTGCACATGAAGAATGAGATATAGATATTAATGGAAGATAAAAAAAAATTGAAAACATATATCAAAATATGAAATTAACTACAAAAACAAAAGGGTAAAGAATCTAATTATTTAGAAGGTGCAAACTGAAACACTGTATCATCAAAGTTAACAAGGAAAAATCAGCCTTTCAACAAAAGCTTGACTTCTGTACCTGCATTTAACATTTATTGTATAAAATACAGTTTGGGTTAGTTGATATGAAATCCAGATCTAGTATGTTATATGTTTCTTTATGGATTATATATGTGTTATGAATTTTATAAAACCTGCTATTCAATCTACTATTTGCAATTTAATTCCCTTCTCAATTTAAGGAAAAATCCCGATTTTAACATCTTGTTTCTTATAACCTAATGCTTCATTTATTTATTTCAAGCGCAACTAAATCAGCAGAATAACTTTGTCCATAACAAGATACATTAAAAACTCAAACCATCAAGGGTAAAAATTAAGAACATAAAATGGAAAACAGTGTCCAGGCATTCTAAAAGTTGACCCTAAAGGTGTGTTACTGAAGATCAAACATACCCATTTAAGGAAAAAAAAAACTAGTTTGTAGAGTAAAAGTAAGTGAAACCTGCAAATTAAAAGTGGAAAGAGAACAGTTACCTATCAGCCCTATCAAATCCAAATCTTGCACCAAAATACATGGCCACAGAAATTAACCATGAATCACTGTGCACAGCAACCAAGGATAGCCAGTCCTTTTCTTCCATCCCGTCTCTGGCAAAGTTAATACCTAATGCTGGTTCTGGAAGCTCTGGAGGAACCTCCTCAGCAGGTAGATTGACTTCCCAGTGCTCGTTAGGAAATCCATAAAGACAAAGATTTTCCTTATCTGTATCACAAATTCAGAAGTGTACAAATAAATCGCACCAACCCTTGTACACCAGAAAGAAAGCTAGGACAGATGTTGAAAGATACTAGAATGAAACTAAAATTTAGATCCCGGTAACACAGCATACATGAATGATAAATTAAGAACAAACAGTAAAGTGAGGCCCTGTATCACGTATCAGTTTGATCCGATTTCAGTTGGAAAGTGAAGTGGTCAACCAAGCAAAAATTTGGCCCAAGTATAAAAAAAGAAGCAGATTTAATTGAAATCTACAAACACATTAAGAAATATTCCCCTTCCCAATTCAGCAGCGGCAGTATCACGTTGTGGTAATGAGCACAAAGCAAGCAGGAAAAAAAATCTTTTCAATTTCAACGAGATTTATTGAACTATTTATCATCAGGTTCGTGTCGAAATAGTTTGATATATCCAGAGGTACTCGGCGTTAGAATCACAAAGATTAATAATGAAATTTCAAAAAGGAAAAAAAAAAAACAGAAACATTCGGTAGCTAAGTAGGGCATTTGACAAGAGTTAGAGAATTAGTCAGGTAAAATCAAATACGAAAGCGGAAAAAAAAATCAATTTACAAGTGGAAAGAAACGAGAAGAGGCATGGATTCAATAGAGATAAGGTAAAAAAACAAGTAGAGAGACGCAGAAACAAAAATACCTGGATCACACTGCTGATAGAACAATTCAACATCTGCGTAAGAAAGAAAACGTTACGGCGAGGAAGAAAGGCGTAATTGAAATTGAAAAAAAAGAATTAAGAAAGAAATTGAAGGGTACCGGTGGTGAGGGCCTTAACAATGGCGGCTCTGCGGCCCTTGAAATCTCGGAAGACCTCGTTGACGGAACGGGGATTGTAGGGAGCTCCTCCGGCTGCGTCCATGTGCTAGAGAGAGTGTGTTCAGTTAAAGGAAAAGATGGAGGGAAAGGGAAACAAACAAAGATGCCAAACTCTTTCACCACCCCTTCTTCTTCTCTCTCTCTCTTTTCAAACAAATTCAATAGGTTAATCCCAATTTATAAAACCCTACCAACACAATCACTTTAGCGCTATTATTTTTTATTTTGGTATCAATTTTTAAAAAATTCACAAAAAAAAATAAATTCTGCATAGTAACTGAGTTTTACAATTTGACCTAACTTTTAAAAATAAAAATAAAAATAAAATACGATAATCCCATTTATAAAACCATACAGTCCTCAAAACTTTGGTGGGATTTTGTTATTTTTTAATTTACCGGAATCATTTTTTTAAAAAATAGAGGTAAATTATGTTTTGAAATTTGATCTGACTTATTTCCATTTTTTTGAAATCCTATGAGATCTTTGTATTTATGTTTTTTTTTTAAAAGATTATCGAAAATATTGTTTTTTATTTATTTATTTATGGATGGTAAACCGTGTTTTAAAATTTGACCCAACTTCTAAATTTTTAAAAAGTAATAGGACAGGTTAATCTCATTTTATAAACAAAAATATTTTTTTTACACTCATGCTCTATCTACAAATACATATTAATATTTTAATTATTTATAATTTTTTATTTTTAAAAATTATTTTAATATTTTACTTTTTGTTTATATTTTTATTAAGGAAATTTTATTTATATTTTTAATTTTTTTATTATAAATATTAATATTTTGTTATTAGTATAAAATGAAGTTGGTGTCATCACTTTCTATAGAAGTTTCTTTAGCAGATTTAGAAAAGTTTTTTTTAGTTATATATTTTTTTAAAGTATAGATGTAAGGTAAAGATTGGATTTTAAAATTCGATGTAAATTCCAATTTTTAAAATAATAGAATTATTCAAATTTATTTTATAAACCCCTATAATTGTCCACACATATGCGGTTTTTATATTTATGGATAATTTATTTAAAAAATATCAACAAAAAAAAATATAGATGGTGGTAAACTGTGTCTAAAATTCTGCTAATTTTAATTTTTTAAATAGTAAAATATGTTAATCCCGTTTAACAAAACCATATGACAGTCATAATTCAGACGGATTTTTTTATAATGGATAACTACTTAAAAATATTATCAAAATTACTTGTTAAATAAAAAAAATTGCAAAAAGATATCTAAATTATGGCCACTGTAAAAGATAATATTTTTATAAAAAGTTATTAATTTTAAAATTAACTTTATTAACTTTATAAATCAGTTTTTCTCTTTATTCACGCCACCCCATCATTCCCTTCCAGACCACTTCCATTGCACTTCTTTTTTTACTCTTCGTTTTTCTTCCTTCTCCACCTTCTATCAAATTGGTGGTAAAAAATGTCAATTTGTTTTTTAATAATAAATTTAATAGACATGGCATAAAGGAATATTTCAATTCGTTTTCAAAATAAAAACGATTAATTTTTTTTTAAAGATTAAGGAAGTCAAACCTAGCTTAACCACAAAATATATAAAAAAAACGTCGTGTTTATATACTCCAAAAGAAAGAAATAAAATACCATTATATTAAATCATTAAATTTGAAACAGTGTGTGCAATTACCTTATCGACGAAAAAATGAGTTTCATCTAGAGGTTTAGTGAAATCTGAACTTATTTATCTTTCATTCAAATTTCGAGAAGACTAAAAAAGTTCATTGAGCATCTCATAGCATTTAATTTTTTTTTATTAATTCGTATACCAAAAATGACAAACTCACTGGCTACAAATATTTAGACCTGAAAAAAAGTATTGGGCACTTGGTTTCTACCATTTCAGCCACCATTTGCTTCATATAATGACGCGTCCAACAATTTTTTTGTCACAACATAGTATGTCATATCATATCGTTTCTCTCTTTATTATATTTGATTATATTATACTACTAATTCTTTATTATGTTTGATATTGATATGTATTCTTTTATTTATATATATATATATGGTAGCAAAAAGGAAATTACGATTGATAACCTCACATGGCAATATTCAGATTTTGAGATAGTAATTCTACCAACCAAGTGCAGGTTCAACTCTATGAACCTATGTGGTAATGTATGCTGTATTTCTTTTTTAATAGTAACATTACTTTTATGATTTTTAAAAGATTTTTTTTTATTGTGGTTCTGCTGTTGAGTTTAGGGTTTAAGGTTTCGCTATTGAGTTTGCGGTTGAATTTGGTCTTACATGACATTTTTCTGAGAGTAAAGGTACCACACATTTTGTTTGCTACAACATTAATTTGTTGTGTTCTTACATTCATCAAGCGTGGTCAGAATTAGCAGAGTATTATGAACTGTCAGCATTAACTGTTCTTAGTAAACTGTTATTGCCATTTAATGTTTTTTCTTTCTCATTGTTTTGTTTATATTGATTCTACACTTCATTTCAGTTGGATTTTCATCCTCTTTAGTTTGTATATCTGTACTACATTTCATATATTTTTTTCTTCCTAATTGTTTTGCTTTTATTGAATTATGCACTTTAGATTATGCGCATAATATGATATTCAGATTGATAATAGTTTTGTTACATGTATTTTGCACTGTATTTCATATGTTTGTTCATGCTGTTTAGATTTCATATGGTTTAGATTATTCTAACTAAAACTACTTTTTTATGTGTAGGCTGCATTTGAAGAACATTTTGTAGTCGTTGCTTATTAAATTTTATATTTGTAGGATTGATACCGGATGAAACAAATCTATAATTGTGTATATACACATTTTGTATAGTGTGATCAATCTTCACCTCTAGTGATAAAATTGTTTTTGAAAGAGAGGTTAACACACAAAATTATATAATTCGAGTTATTCACCTTTTAGAATAAATCATTTTTTTATATAATTGTTTATTGTTTCTTACTTTAAAAAAAAAATAAAATATGTCATCATACTTCTGCTTCTGCGGTAAAATTGTAATAAATATAATGTCTTACCAAGTATGACAAGTACAAAATTAGTCTTTTATCTTTCATATATTTCCTTCAATCAGTTTTACATTTAAGTTATTTGCAGTGGTGATTGAAATATGTTGACATGACATTATAATCCAATATTGCTTAACTCTCGATTTATGTCAACTAAATAAATAATCCAATTATGTTATTCAATTCTTATTGTTTATTGCTTGACCTACTTTGTCAATTAGATTGCCCTTTATTTATTGCTTGTTTCCAAAAACTTTATGTAATAGTTATTAAATTAAAATAATTAATAAGTTGTTTATTTTTAATTTGTTAATTAAATAATATAATGAACTTTAAAGTAAAAATAGAACATATACATATGATTATAGGACTATATTTTATTTTTTTTTTAAATTTGTTTCTATAATAATTTAAATCTTACGTGAATCATTTCATCTAATTTTTACTTTTAACTTTTATTTATTGCAGAGGTATAATAGATTGTGCAATCTATTTAATTTATTAATATTATAATATTTTATTTTTGTATTTTTTCTTTTTTATAAAATACTCGTAATGTGACACACATATATATATTGTAGCAAAAAGGAAAAATTACAATCGATAACATCACATGGCAGTATTCAGTGAATTGGACCACTTGTATTCTGGTTGGGGCAACTCCACCACAAGACCCAATTGTTAATTGTTGAGTTGCCTTAGCAATATTTTCCTTCAGTACTTGCACCCAACGCTTGCCACCTATAAATGTTGAACATAGAATGTATGATTCACAGCAAAGGAGGACAACAGATTGCGTGAATTGAATCTTTAGTTGGGGCCAGTAAAATATAATTTCCCTGCGGTAATTTGCCTTTATGCCAGAGACTACTCATATGCAGCTGCAACCTTAATATTTAAATGGAAGACAACACGTACCCCTATTATACCCCCTATTATACGCATGCAAATGCAACACTTAAAAAATACAAAAAAATGTATAACCTGATCCTGCGATTGGGTTTTAAAAGTAGGAGCCGTTTTATTCTCAGGCTCGGACCCGGGCTAATAAAACGAAGATTCCCAAATGTCCAAATTACTATCTAAGATAACAAATACAAAATCTGAAATAGATTAACTAGAAGCTACAATTGACGAGCTTCTTGTTGCTGCAAGATGGACATTTGTAATGCTTGATATACTCAGCCTTAGCACGGGTAATCTTCACACATTTCCCATGAAACCACCTTTCGCAAACGTCACAGCAAATCCAGAATCCACCAGCATCAGCCGCATCGCTCTCTCCACATGCTCCACAAAGTGTCTCTCCATGTTCTTCGTCCTCCTCTTCCAAATCATCCTCGTCCTTTAATTCCATTGCTTTTGAATAATTTCCTTGAGATTCAGAACCTCTCTGCAAATATCAAACCATAATAGATTAGCAACGGTACATTCAACTTTCCACTGTAGAATTGAATTTCTGTGCCAAAATATATATTAATTTACTTTCAGTTCAAAAGTTAGCATCTGGAAAGCCAAAAGTAATAAGCTTTCATTGTAAAACTAAAGCTATGCCATCAGCAAACAACTACTAACGGTTAGTTTGTTTTCTCAGCTTGTATACCTTGGTGTTTGATTTAGATTTGTTGTTGTCATGATTAGAAGCTGATGACTTTTTCTTTCCTTGTTTCTTGACCTTCCCAACAACAACGTCAAATACTGTTGGAAGATCATTTATCATATTAAAAAGATGACTCCTGCACATGAAGAATGAGAAATAGATATTAATGAAAGATACACAATTTGAAAACATTCATCAAAATATCATTAACTAAATAAATAAGAGGAAGTACTGAAACACTCCATTATTAAAGTTAATAAGGAAAAATCAGCTCTCCACCTAAAGCTTGACTTCTGTACCTGAATTTAACATTTATTGTATCAATTACAGTTTTGCTTTTCAACTCTAACAAATACAGAAATGAAATCCAAGTCCAGTATTGTTATGAATAAGGTAAAATCCCCATTTTTAGCATCTTGTAACCAAATGTTTCATTATTTATTTCAGGCGCAATTAAATCAACAGAATAACTTTGCCCGTAACAAGATACATTCAACCTATCTAAGGAAAAAATTTAGACAATAGTATGAAAAACAATGCGTAAGCATCCTAACAGTTGACCCCAGAGATAAAGATGTGTTACCGAAGATAAAAACTCATCCCTCTTTTAAGAAAAATAACTGGTTAGTGCAGTAAAACAGTTACCTATCAGCCTTATTAAACCCAAATCTTGCACCAAAAAACATGGCCACAGATATTAACCATGAATCACTGTGGGCAGCAACAAAGGATAGCCAGTCCTTTTTTTCCATCCCGTCTCTGGCAAAGTTAATACCTAATACTGGCTCTGGAATTTCTGCAGGCACCTCCTCAGCTGGCAGATCAACTTGCCAGACTTCATCAGGAAATCCATAAAGACAAAGATCTTCCTTCTCTGTGTCACAAAGGTTATACAAATCAAATACAGCTATTGAAAATTAAAAGTGTATAAAGACAAAGATCTTCCTTCTCTGTATCATAAAGTTAATACAAATCAAATAGAGCTATTGAAAATTAAAAGTGTACAACAAAAAGAAAGTTAGGATAAATGACCAAGTAAAAAACTTTAGGACCAACTACTAAAAAATAGGCAAATTTAATTGAAATCTACAACCATCTGAAGAAATAATATTCCCATCCCAATTCTGATGCGGCAGTACCACTTTATGGTAAGAATATGAACAAAGCAAGCAGAAAAAAAGAAAACTTTTCAATTTCAACGCCATGCATTGAACTATTTATCATCAGGCTCGTGTCCACTTAGTTTGATATAAAAGAGAATTAATTAGGGACGGAGAAACAATGATCGCACACCATATCAGATACAATCCAGAAGCACTAACATTTGGCTTTTCATTACACACCGCGTTAGAATCACAAGGCATACTAATGTAAGTCGAAAAGAAAAAAGAAAAAAGAGCCGAAAAAGATTCTAGTAAACACGAAAACGTAAAAATAAACTGATTTGAATACAAGAGGAAAGAAAAAGAGGACGCATGAAAAAAAAAAAAGAAACGTAGAGAGACACAGAAATAAAAACCTGGATCACATTGCTGAAAGAAGTCTTTAAAATCTGCGCAAGAAAAAACGTTACGGCGAGGAAGAAAAACGTGATTTTAAGAATTAAGAATGACATTGAAGAGTACCGGTGGTGAGGGCCTTAACAATGGCTGTTCTGCGGCCCTTGAAATCCAGGAAGACTTCTTGGACGGAAGGGTTCAAGGGAGCTCCTCCGGCTGCCTCCATGTGCTGGAGCGACTGTTCGGTTGAGAGAAAAGAAGGAGGGAAAGGGAAAATCAAACAAATTCAATATCTTAATTTCAATTTATAAAACCCTATCAAAATTCTTTTAAATATGGCTAGAGGTGGTAAATTGCGTTT
>Ga0123342_1002032_pt1 | contig 33911 bp, 31 predicted proteins | sample Turbeawhitnodule_FD_89960 | JGI IMG/M metagenome (GOLD analysis project Ga0123342, IMG submission 89960) | Root nodule microbial communities of legume samples collected from Mexico - Turtle bean Mexico white nodule | ecosystem: Host-associated > Plants > Roots > Nodule | place: Mexico: Nepantla... | reverse complement strand
TCGATTTTCTAGATAGTTAGAGAGCCCATGGTCACAAGCCGCAGCCATATTGTACCAAGGCTTGTGCTGAAATTACGGTAGATAGTTTGAGGGAAAATGCAGTAGTATATTCATCTAGAATACAAAGAAAACTATTGATGAAATGATCATTTCATTGTGCTCAAGTTTCCAAGTTAGTCATAGTATTTGCATTCAATTTTCTAGATAGTTAGAGAGCCCATGGCACAAGCCGCAGCCATATTGTACCAAGGTCATGCTCAAATAACAGTAGATAGTTTGAGTGAAAATGCTGTAGTATATTGAATTAAAATAGGAAGAAAGCTATTGATGAAATGATCATTTCATTGTGCTCAAGTTTCCAAGTTAGTCATAGTACTTCCATTCGATTTTCTATTGTTTCCTTGAGATAATGATAAATGTAAGGGTGCTTAATGTGTAATGCAGCATGTATGGGTTATTTTACTTGTCATGCAATACTTTTTGAATTAGATGATACTTTCTGTTCCTAAATAACAGAATAATTCAGGATATATGCCATTCATGGTTACGCTTTGAGAGGGAATTTGGCAAGTTGGAAGATTTTGATCATGCATTACACAAGGTATGCTTCTCTTTAAATTCATTTTCATTATTTCTTACAACTCTCCGTTATATTTATTCTTGTAAAATATCTATTGGATATAAAAGTAAATGTAAACTCGACCTAACAGCTTAAGCTTTTAGAAAAAAATTGTGTGCAACCATTGTATTGCACGTGAGTATGTGTAGGGCCTGACGAGACCAGTCTTGTTTACTAAAGTCAGGCTAAAGCTTTTTGAAAAACCTATTTTAATAAAAAGGCCAAGCTTAGGCCATTAAAAAAGTCTATTAAGCCTGTCAATTTATGTTGTGGACTTCTGTCTCTTATGGATGTGTTTTCTAGTTATTCTATAGATGAGCATTGACTTGTTAAAAATAGTTTGGTTACCTCATTTGATGGAAAATGGCTGTTTATATTTCTATTTCTAATTAATAGTTTTGTTATCAGTTAGAATAGGTATTAAATATATGTAGTAAGTAGTTATATTGAAAAACTATTATATGAGCTATTAACTTATTACCATTAATTTCTTCTACCTTTTGGTGTTCCTAGTGTAATTTTCTTCTATAAATAACAAAGATCAGCTGAGAGATAATCAATTTCTTGTGCTCTTTTTGTCATATTTAAGTCTTAAGTCATTTAACACTCAACCTTAGTGTCTAGCTTTTGGGTATGCTTGTCTGAAGGTTTGATTCAGTTATCTGAAGTATGAGGAATGCCCTATATGAAGCATTGGGCTGACTTAATCCTGGTCAATTGGATTTCCTTGTTGCGCACCTTTAAAAGGGACTAATGGGTACCTACCCTCTCAGCTAAAGGAGTATGGGTAGGGTAGATGGAGATAGCTTTGCACCTTTTAGGTAAGAGAGTACTGTAGGATTTGAACTTGTAATCTCCAGGTCACAAGGCAACAAATTTACCATTGTGCCCTCTTCTTGGGCACCTTAGTTTTATTAAAATTGAAATGTTCACATGGGGAGGGTAGATGGAGATAGCTTTGCTCCCTTTAGGTAAGAGAGTACTGTAGGATTTGAACTTGTAATCTCCAAGTCACAAGGCAACAAATTTACCATTGTGCCCTTTTCTTGGGCACCTTAGTTTTATTAAAATTGAAATGTTCATATTACAGATTCTAGTATCATTATGTGTCATTTAACTGTTAATGACATGATCAATCTTACTCCATAAACTGCCTTTCATTAGGTTACCCCTCGGCTGGAAGAGCTTAAGTTATTTAGGATACAGCAGGAATCCAAGTCTGGAGAGGAAAGTGAAAAGAATCTTAAGAGAAATGCTCGTGAAAAGAGAAAGCTGGGGTCAGATATAACTGAAGAACAGTCTCCATCAAAGCGACTTAGAGAAATTGGAAATCCAAAGAAAGCACCCGAGGAGAACAATTATCAACAGCATAACTCTTCTCAGGTGACAAAAGTGGAAGGGGTCAATTGGAAGAATAATAAAACTGATGATAACCCAAGCGAGCAACAGTTTAACCACGAAAAGAACAGGGCATACTCTGACCAGTGCACCGCGTTTATATCAAATCTTCATCCTACGGTAGATAGTACTCTTTGTCTCTTTATCGCTGTGCATGTTACTGTGACTGATATGTTGTGTTATTGCAGGCAAATTATGAGCATATTCGTAATTTCTTCAGTGATGTTGGTGGAATTATTGCCATTCGCATCCTACATGACAAATTCACAGGAAAATCAAGGGTATCAAATAACTTTTTCTTTATCTTTTTAATTTATTTTATCTACTCTTATTAGAATGGAATTGGCTGTGTTAGCACCCAACATGCATGTGTTGTATTATATATTTTCCTTTCTATTTGTGTAATTGAGTTACAGTGGGATCTTAACGTGTCTGTCTGGGAGCTTAGTTAGCATGACTCTATAAATAGATGAGTCAGCACTTAGAGCTAGGATTTTTACATAGCATCAATTGTCCCATGAAAGGAAGTCAAGTAGGTTAAGTCATTGTGATGCTTGAAATACTACACTCTTAAGTATAAAGAGTTGTGTCTTGATTATTAACTATAACTTTTGACCTAGAAATAAGCCTTTGATCCAACAAGGATTCAATCCTTTTTCTTGTGCATTGGGTACTCTCTCTTCTGAGGTTTGATTCTCTTAGTTTTTTTTATAGTTAGCTTGGTTGTGTAGAAAGAGGGAGGGAGGGTGTGGAAGAAAGAGAGTGGATGAGGACGAAGATATTAGTTTGGAGGAGTGGAAAGGAGAAGAAATTTTCTTTATTCCACGAGGCTAGGGCCCATAGGAGAAGATTTCCACACGACAAAGGACCTGTTAAGTTTGCTGAAGATGCAACATATTTGATTATGTTGTAAAGAATAGATATTTTGTTTGAAAATAAAGCCCCATAAGATTATGGCATATTTTTTTCATTTTTATTTTATTTCTTTTACCTTTCCAACAAACCACCTCTATTTCTGTCAGTTTCCACTTTCACTCCCTCAACTTCTTACCTCCCTTCCAAACAGAACATTAGAAAGTAAACTACCTGGTGACGACCATAAAACTTGCAGTCGATTTCAATATCGTGAAGTTTCCCTAGTTGGGTTTATGGGCTGGATTCTTGCCTTTTTTCTTTATTTTATGGATTTTTACTTACATTTTTATTAGTCTTTTGGAATAAAAATACTTAGTTCAGGGGGAGCAAAAAAATAGTAGGAAGTTCTCATTCCATGGGTATTGTGAGTCCCAAACTTACGGAGTTACCACCATACCTGATTAAGTTCATTTTTAGCACTTATATCCTCATCCTCATTTAGTCAAATTTTTTTTTCATGTGGGACTTTTTTCATTTATTGGAATTCCTGACAAGTAATACAAACATAATTACTGGTTTAGCTGAAACAGTTATATTGTACACTATTTTTTCTTACCAACTCACCAAAATTTCATGTAAACTAGTGAGAAGGTCTTATTGCATCATCGCAAATGAGTGCTATATGCCTATTCGCTGACCTTAGCACGAGTTACAAATTTTTATCTTGATATTGGTGAAGGGATTAGCATATGTGGACTTTTCGGATGATGAACACCTTGCTGCTGCAGTAGCCAAGAACAAGCAAAAGTTAATTGGAAAGAAGTTAAGTATTGCGCGGTCTGAACCAAAGCGAGGTGGAAGGGAATCTTCTAATCCCAAAACATTGACAGAACATGGTATGTATAGTGAATTTTGAATGTTTTTACTGACACAAGTACATGCATGAATATGCTGTGCACCTGCAATACTCCCCGGCTAGTGATCTCGATGTATACTTTATAAATGGAAAGTTGCTGTTTATGTAATACATAATAATTCCATGTGGAGCACGGAAACTCTTCTGTTTGTAGCATTACAGTGTTGGGCTCAGTTCCAACATTGACACCTACCTAACACATGTCAGACACTTCTCATAATATCTTTTACCTTTCTCTTCAAACCATTATCAGAGAAAAAAAGTAATTGGTTTAAATATACCTTTCTTAAAAGATATAACTTCATTTTCTTATTTATGGATTTTTTTGGTAAAGAAACCAAGTTATTTTGTTGTACAGAAATGGTTTTTAATATATTCTTGTGAGTCTCATTATCATAAAAAAGTGAATATAAAATAATATTTAAATATACATTAATTAGATATTTTATGTTATGTTACTCGTATTCTATTTTCACAAGACTATGTGTGTGTGTGTGTTGTCCTCGTATTGTATACATTAATCGTGTTAGTGTCCTCGTCTATGTTTGGTGTTCTTGTTAAATTTCATGCTGCATATTCAAAGATGAAATATCGGGAAACTGTTGAGTTAATAAACATTTTGGCCTGTAATTTAGTGTTAGGGAAGTTGCAACAACACTGCAGGCACCAGAATGTTTTATTTTGAATTCCTAGTTGTTTAACTTCATTGGCACCCTTTACTGGTACTTGTTTCACGGGCTTCCTTTTTTCTTTTCTTTTCTGGCTTTTTTAATGTCAATATCATTTAACATTGTTTCTCACTTTCTCTATCAATTGAACTTTTTCTCAGCACACACCTCTAATCATTCTGGTAGAAAAGGTTCCGTTTCCAATGAAACTGATGATGCTTACAAAGGAGATGTAAAGGATGCAAAGTTCTCTTCTAGAAAACCAGGAAATGATAACATCCAGCTTAGAGGGAAGAATACTTTTGCCGTGCCTAGAAATGTCAGACCACTTGGTTTTACTGTAAATAAACCAATATCAGAAGAGGGGGATGAAAAGCCAAAATCCAATGAAGAATTCAGAAAGATGTTCATTAGGTAAGGATTTTGTGCCTCTAATATGTTACTCCGAAGATGGCGGTTATCTTTCAAAAATAGGCAAAAGTGGACATGATGCAAGTTATTTGGCTCCAGAGTATGGTTGTGTTGTGATTTGCATGATTAATTACATCAGTCTAGTAGATTAACCTTCAGGTAGTCTTTTACTTTTTACAATTGACACAATCTGTTTTGGTTGCGACTCTGTATAGTGTACGTACATAAAATTTTCGCAGTAATCGACCCGCCAAACAGATTATCTTTGGCTGCCGCTTTTGTACCCCAAGATTTTTCCTCCAATCCATTTATTTGAAATTCATTCTTTCTTTTTTATAACAATCCAGCATGGAAAATTATTTAATCTATTGTAATTACAAATTGTGTAAATGGTTGCATTTAGATTCTACAATTCAGTAAATTAACTCGGGTTGTAAAATCTGTGACGAATACTTCCATTTAGGTTGTGAAGTGTTTCAGATTCTTCCTCTAGAATTGGAATTTATACTTGGTAATTATAAAATTCATAATCTATTTTAGGATTCAATTGTACAAATTGAAAATGAAAATTTTAATTTTGGATTGTGTAATTTAGAATAACATTGCTCCAAGCAATAAATAAACAATTTTAAGTTCATCAAGATCTGCGTCAATGTAACTTCTGATTACAACCTACACTAATCAACGTGAACTATGAAATTCAATGTAAATGATTGTATCCCCTTTTACTTGAAACAGTTCAAACAAGTTGTTGGTGGATGATTCAATTTTCAGATTATACATATTTTTTAGCATCAAATGGCAACAAAACAATTAAAACCTAAAACTTTATATAATAAATTGCTCCAATCCTCAAATATTTTTACAATAGTAATGAAGTAAATTTAAAGAATAACGTTTTTACCTAAATTCCCCGCATGTTTTATCCAACACAAAATTAGTGTCTAATTTTACCAAACAACAATAAAAGACGTAAAGAGAACGAAGAGCACAACATTAATCCGTGATCTTAGTTATTATGGTTAAGATGAGAGTACCACGATTCAAATATCCCATTTTAGGATGTAATAAACACAATTTTTTTAAATATTTTAGGTTGATGGTGTTAGTTTCACTGGGAGACTTATACATGTCTGTAGGAAACTTAATTTAGATTATTATATTTTTTTCGAACGTAAATTAATTGTCCAAATTTTCTATTTTTAAAAAAATATAATTTCTTTTTCATGTAGTGAAATAAAAATAAAATAATAATAAAAGTATTCAACAAATACAGACATCGTACTTCTAAATAGACGATCTAGTCAAAATCACTTGCAAGTTAAAATAACTGAAATAAATACATATTTTAACACCAATAATACAATGATAACACAAAACAATTATGAAAAATTAAATAAAAAAATATTATCTATAATAGCAATAAAAGAGATTATTCTAATTATTATACATATTTATTCTTTTTAAATTATTTATCTCAAACATAAGTGTTACTCTCGTAAACTTTTTTGTTTAAACAAACCATTATCTGTTTTTTTTTAATTGAAGAACAACTAAATAAAAAATAACAGTATTATCTTAACATTCCATGAATGTTTGGCAAGAAAAAGTAAATATGTCTAAAAATAATTAAATTATAACCACTATAAATACAATATTATAATTAGAGAACACAAATTTAACTACGCATATATATTTTTACTAATAAAATAATAAGTGATACAAAAAAAATTCTTTTGATTTGTGAAACCTACTTCAAACCACACACTTATGAGTTCATGGTGGCCTCATGACTAGGTTTGGTTGTGCATAAGAAAACAAGGTCAACAGTATGATGGTTTGATGAGAGTATGATTGAATCTCTATGTTGTGAAAGAAAATCCTAAATAATCTTAAACAAAAGAAATATTTTTTTTCTTATATTTTTAGATGCAAAGTTTTACTAATATATAATTTTTACAAGTTATATTAATATATAATGATAAATATTTTTTGATTTCGTGTTGTGTTCTTGAATTCTAAAAAGATAAAGCAAACTCAAGTTTCTTAACTTTAAACTACTGATTTAAGTTAGACTCCCATAAACAATAAATGATAAATTATTAAAAGAGATAAAAAAAAGTGAGAAAAAATAAATTAAAATCTCATTCATAAATACAAATGGGAAGAATGATAAATATCTCGCCCAAGACAATATATTTATAACTATGAATAATAATCATCATAATAAAAACAATGAGAAATTGATATAAATAAAATATATGAATAAGATTAACATAATTTCTATTAAATGTTACAATTATTTTAATTGAAGTGATCAATATAAATTAAATAAGTTAGTTGATTGAATTAAGAAATATGTTAAAACAGAAAATTTAGTGTCGTATCAGAATTAATAATTTGTGTATGTAAAATAAAAAATTGTTTAGCATGGAATACTAATAAGGGGAAGAGTAGTAGTAATAGTATCGTGCGGTGCAGTGTATAGAATTGGAAATTGGAAATTGGAAAGAGGGTTGGTGTCGGCTTCAACCAAACACGACCTTATCGGCGATTCAATTTCGATCTGTGCGTGGTTTGCAGTTCATAAACCCTACCCACTTCCTTCTGCAATTGGGGTGGAGTGGATCCATCCACACTCACCATTTTCATTCTTTCTCGTCTCAATTTTTCTTCTCATCGAATAGTTAGGGCACAGAATACTACAACCTGGTCGACATGGCTTCCGCTGCGCCAGGTTTCCCTCTATTCTGTTACTGATTTCATTGCTACCAATTCCTAAATTAGATAACCGCTTACTATTCTTATTCATATTTGCTCACTATTGCTATGCCCTTGTAATAATTAACAATTAATTCACATTCAATGCAAATGCTGCTTCTCATAATTTCTCATTCATTAATCCCTCATTTACAACTCTGCTTTTCAACATGCTTGCTTTGCTACCAAATATAATATGTACTTGCCTTGCCACTACTATAAGCTATGAGTTGCCACTACTATAATCCCTCCATTCACCCCTTCTCTGTTTCCTCATAAAATTTTTGCTGCCACCTAATAATTTTTGCTACAGCTTCAGTAAAGTGATATCATCTAATAAGTAGTAGTTTTGGCAATTTGGGTCATCCATGACCTATTCATTTATTGTCATTGTTTTTAGGTGCAACCAATGATGCTTTATACAAGGAATTGTGGCATGCCTGTGCTGGACCCCTTGTCACTCTTCCGCGTGAAGGGGAGAGAGTTTATTACTTCCCCCAAGGTCATATGGAACAGGTACATAGCTCCGGACCATTTTTTGGATACTATCTTAATTGTTTTGTTTCCATTTAGGATCTTATTCGTGCTGTCATCGTTTACTTTTCAATGTTTCCTCCCAAGAATTTTGTCTGCCAAATATTTATCTGTTCTTGACCTGGCTTTCTTTCTGTTGGGATCTTTCTTTGTGTATGGTATGCTGCTTGTTGAGTTTTAAACCTGCATAAGTTGTGTTTGGTCACATTTCTTTTGCATGCATCATTTAAGTTTGTACTCCTTTGATTTTTTTATGTTTGTGCTTTTGATTATTTCATTGTCAGGAACCAATTTCTTTTATAAATAGCGTTTCTAATAATAAATTACAAGTAACTTTGATACATAATTCCAGACTCTTTTGTGTTGAGGCTTTTTGTTGTTTTATCTTACGTGTGCTTTTTTATTTTATAGCTCGAGGCATCTATGAATCAGGGATTGGAGCTGCAAATGCCTTCCTTTAATTTGCCTTCTAAAATATTATGTAAAGTGGTCAATGTTCATCTTCGAGTGAGTCATGAATTTCTTATGCAATCTTACTAGATACTTCTGTTATGATTTCAAATGTTTGTGTTTTACTATGATCATTACTCTATGGTTACATTCATGTTGGTCATGTAGGCTGAACCTGAAACAGATGAAGTATATGCACAAATAACTTTGCTTCCTGAAGCAGATGTAAGTGCGCTTATTCTTTGCTTGGCATGGTTGTTATATTTAAACATTTTCTGTTGTTTTCGACTATCTCTCAATACATTTTCCATTCATATTGTTTCACGCCCATTTAGTGTTCTTTTAATCTCATTGTTTATTTTTTATTTTCTGTCTTTTTGGTTTAGCAAAGTGAGGTTACAAGCCCTGACGATCCTCTACCAGAACCTCCAAGATGTACAGTTCATTCATTTTGCAAGACACTCACAGCTTCTGACACTAGCACTCATGGAGGTTTCTCTGTTCTTCGAAGACATGCAGATGATTGTCTGCCACCGCTGGTTAGTAATTTTTGTCTTTCTAAAAGTCATTGGACACACTTGATTGTTGTGATCCTTTACTATATAATTTCCATGTTTTGTTTAGGATATGACGCAGCAGCCACCATGGCAAGAATTGGTTGCAACTGATTTGCATGGCAATGAATGGCATTTTAGACATATTTTTCGAGGTAAGTAGCTTGCAGCTCATACCCCCAATCTCTGGACTGTTTTATCATGAAAACCCATTAAAGGGTGTGGGCATTGTGTATTACTGTAGATTGAATATGGTGAGTAAGCACACTGCTTTTGGAATACATAACAAAATTTTAAAAATAAAACAAATTGAAGACTTTTGTGTGTTTTTCCAGGCATGCTCATTAGAAAATGTTTGTAGAAAGTTTTATTTAGAAAGGGATTGGTTTCCTTTATGTATGGTATCAATCTTTTCTGTAATGTATATTTATGATATCACTTTTTCCTATTGCTAGCTGACCTATAGCTTCATCTTTCTCTTACTGACGGAATAGAGCTTCTCTCAGGTTTTACTTTTTGGGGTGTATAGTTTACTTTAATGTTAACTTTTCGCATGGTCTGTTATGTTTAAGGTGAATGAATCTTACTCATCAGTAGCTTTTCTAGGAAAGGTTATGCTTCGTAAAACTGGATGACATTCATAACCTTGTGGGTTTTCATGGGAACACCCTGCTATTATGTTATCCACCTGTATAATATGGGGCGATGAGATTAGCTTTGATGTTCATAATGTCAGTAAGTTCCTGACTGTGCAGAGTAATCTGCAGGGCAACCCAGGCGCCACTTACTGACCACTGGGTGGAGTGTCTTTGTCAGTTCCAAAAAGTTAGTGGCTGGTGATGCATTTATATTCTTAAGGCAAGTTGTTTAGTTGAAGTATTGTACCTTCCTCTGAGGGCAAGATTTTTCATTGTTTTTCCCCCCTTTTTTTAATGATTGTGGTTTTTACTTTTCTTGTATGCAATTCTAGGGGTGAAAATGGAGAACTGCGAGTTGGAGTTAGGAGGCTCATGAGACAGCAAAGCAACATGCCATCTTCTGTTATATCTAGTCATAGTATGCATCTGGGTGTTCTGGCCACTGCATCTCATGCCATTGCCACAGGAACCTTGTTTTCTGTATTTTACAAGCCCAGGTATTGTATTTAATGCTATGAAGTTATTAGTTATCTCATAAATGGTATAAGTAATGGTTTTCTTGTCCAATTTGCTATGTCCTGCTAACGTTAATGATACCTTGAACTAACATATAATTGTGTTTTCTTGTATTTGTACATTTTTTTGCCTGCCTTCATGCAGTTAGTGGACTATTTTCTTTATTGGTGAAATAATTTGACCAGGATAATATTTAAGTTTAATTTGTTGCTTTAATATTTATTTTATAGAACTAGCCGGTCTGAGTTTATTGTGAGTGTCAACAAGTATCTTGAAGCTCAAAGTCATAAACTTTCTGTTGGGATGAGATTCAAAATGAGATTTGAAGGTGATGAAGTTCCTGAAAGAAGGTGAACTACCTGGTTGCTTTGAAAATTTATATTTTGATTTTAGTGCCTTCCGCAATCTGCTTAACTCACCCCTCCCCCTGAATACAGGTTCAGTGGTACGATTGTGGGTGTTGGAGATAATAAATCGTCAGTCTGGACTAATTCTGAGTGGAGATCATTAAAGGTTAGTATGGCTTTAGTTACTTCAAATTCTTTATTTTTTATCTTTTGTAGGTTGCATTTGGTGGAATTCAATATTTTTAAAAGCTTTCGGAGTATGGTTTAATTTTGGTAAGTCAAAAAACAGATATTATTCTTCCTTCTCTTTGAATTGATCAAGAAAGGTAAGTAATGATAATGCTTTGTGTATGGAACAATCTAGTAATAATTATATTTCCTTGATGGTTGGACACTTGCCCATGGCGAAATAATTTTTTTTAAAAAAAAAGGAATTTAGATGCCAGAAAATTGCTCAGACTTTGTTTGTATGATGAGTGAAGACAACATGCTGACATCTCAATAAATTACTAGGATGTGAAATTTACCTAGCAGCTTTGGGTTCATTAGTCTGATGATCCATAATGTATTTCAGGTTCAATGGGATGAACCATCTTCTATTTTACGTCCTGATAGAGTTTCTCCATGGGAGTTGGAGCCACTTGTGTCTACCCCTCCCACAAACTCCCAGCCATCCCAAAGAAACAAGAGATCACGGCCTCATGTTCTTCCTTCAACAATGCCTGATTCTTCTATGCAAGGTGGCTTGACCACACATAATTTCTCCATAAAGTTGTTTTATACATGCTGCTTTGACTCAAATTTTCTTATTCCGTGTGGATCAGGTGTACGGAAATCACCAGTTGATTCTGCTCCATTCTCTTATCGTGACCATCAACACGGGCGAGACATCTATCCACCGGCCAAATTCAATTCTACTGCAACTGGCTTCCTTGGTTTTGGTGGGAATTGTTCTGCTTCCAACAAATCAATATTTTGGTCTAGTAGGACGGAAAACTCTACAGAATCTTTTTCACCTGTAGCACTTAAAGAATCTGGAGAGAAGAGACAAGGGGCTGCAAATGGCTGTAGGCTCTTTGGGATTCAGTTACTTGATAATTGCAATGGGGAAGAAAGTCTGCCAATGGTCAATTTGTCAGGAAGGGTGGGTGATGATGGCCCCCTTCCATCTTTGGATGCTGAGTCTGACCAGCATTCTGAACCATCAAATATTAATCGATATGATATTCCTTCGGTAAGTTGTGATGCTGAAAAATCATGCTTGCGGTCTCCCCAGGAGTCTCAAAGTAGGCAAATAAGAAGCTGCACAAAGGTAGTATTATTTATTTGTGTTGGTGTTGGCATAATTTTCTGATGTTCAAATTCTGTTTGCAATCCTGTAATATTCTTGGCAGTTGGCATAATTTTCTTTTGTTCAAATTTAGTTGATTCAAGTTTTGTATTATTCCAGGTTCACATGCAAGGTATGGCAGTTGGAAGGGCTGTGGATTTAACTCAGTTTGATGGATATGAGGATCTGCTAAGGAAATTGGAAGAAATGTTTGACATCAAGGATGAACTCTGTGGATCCACAAAAAAATGGCAGGTTGTGTACACTGATAATGAAGACGACATGATGATGGTTGGGGATGATCCATGGCTGTAAGATTATTTGAGACTAGCATATATTTACTTGGACACTTTATTTGTGGCATGACATTTTACAATTTTTTGTGTATATTAAATTATGTCTTGCTTTTTTACCGCAGTGAGTTTTGTAGCATTGTGAGGAAAATTTTCATCTATACTGCTGAGGAGGTGAAGAAGCTTTCACCCAAAATAGGACTTCCAATCAATGAGGAAGTTAAACCCAGCAAAATGGACTCTGAAGCAGTAGTCAATCCTGATGACCAGTCATCTATTGTGGGGTCCGGTTGTTAACATCTTAGGTCTTCAAATATTTCAGTTGTTATACAAACGATATTTGAATGAAAGTAGGAAGTAGAACGTGAAAGAAGAACCTGACAAGCACTTCATCACGGCCTATAGGAGAAACGAGATGAACCTGGCAAGCACTTCCTCATTGCCTATGAGGAGGATATGATTAGTGTATTCTGCATCGCTACAGGAACAGCATGACAGCACCAAAGCAGAGGGCTGATGTGTTATAATGCTGTTTGCTCTACCTTGAGAGATAAGGCTAGGGGTGTTGTGGCTTTTCTATTTCTTTCATAGCTCCGTTTTCAGAGTCTCGAGGCCATTGCTTGTTCAGTTTTGTATTGAGATGCGAGCTTGAAGAAATGTCTTTTGGTTAAGTATCTTACTATGCATGCATTTGTTTATTTTGGTTCTTTTGTAATTCACTTGATGTGATGCATCTCATCTCTGTATATATAGCTTTCTATAATATACATACTATTTGATGTATGTATATCGAGCCATTTTTTTAACTTGCAGAGCTGTATACAATCTGATCTAAACTTTTTTTATACTAATAATTTCCCCTGCTACAGTTTCATTTTCTTTATGGACAAGAAAGTTTCATCTGAATATTATGACAGCAGATTAGGTTATGTGACTGGTGACTTCTTGCAACGACTCGGTATTCTGCCGAAAAATCTGTTACTTGTGGCATTGTACCCTTCTGATGCCTGCTACTTTCTGTTCCAATTTTTTATTATTATTATAATACCATATATTACTATCAGGCAATGTTTCCTTAATATTATTTAGAAACTGGAATTCCACTGTATTTATTTCGGGATTAGACCCTAGATCTCCCATTCTTTGCTGCTGGGGTTTGTCCTTAACTCTAACTTGAATTTTACTCTTTTCTTTTATTAACTGTTTTTATAGAGTCTTTTCTAAAGAAATTAAGATTTTTATTTAATTTTAATAAATCATTATATATTTAAAGAAAAGGAGGAGAGATTAATTGATTACAAGAGTAACTCTAACCGTTAGTTTTCATTCTTATAATTTATTTTTTCTATAGTTTAACAGGTAAGATAAGTTACTCTTTTCGTAAAAAATGAGATGCTTGAAAAGGAACAAATAGAATAAGTTACAACCATTCCAATAATTTGAATCAGATCTCATGTCTGGCGTAAGCTCAATTTTGCCGTCCAAATAAGAGTTTGACACAGCCTCAGATGAGAAATTGGATTAGATAAGGGAAATCATGATAAATAAAAGAGTTGACAATGTAACGTAACGGTAAAATATTTGAAAAGTAATGAAAACGTCTTTGAGGGCGCTCCTATTCCTAACGGTGCATCAGTTTTCAAAGTTGTCCTATATATGAAAATGCCAAAGCAAATCCCTTACCCCATTTGAAGCTTGATGAAAAACGTGATCAAAGCTGTGAAGAAACTCAGGTTGTGGTCCAAAAAGAAAAGGAAGAAGAAGAGGCATGAGAATGAACCACACTACTGTTGCTGCTCTTGTTCCTCATCCAACACCCAGCCATCAGCTCCACCCTTACCTTCTTCATGGCTTCATGTTGAAGAACACAGCTATGGCACATTCTTGCCGGAGACGGAAGTGGCTCAACCACAATATTCCAGCCCTGTCAGCTGCACCCCATACTCATCATCATATCACCAATATATGGTATCGGTTTCAGAACCTGTTTATGGCCTTCCAGTCCCAGTAATTCCTACAAGACGAGAAAGATCAAGCGGTCAATTTGGACGTGTTTGTAGCTTTGGTTCTTATGTGTTTCGCTGCTTGTTTCCATGTTTTCAAATCAGAGAAGTAGTTTGATTTCCATCAATTACCCCTTTCTCTCCTCTTGTCCTTTTTTTTTATGTACCTTCCTAAAAACATCTTAGCATCTTTTAAGTGCTTCGAGATAAATATAGAACTGTAATAGTGTCAAAGGTTGTTAAAGTTGCATCAAATTGTTTCATCCTTCAGCTCATATCCATAGTTTACAGGATTTTTCACTTGTTGGATTATTAATCTTTCAAAAAACTCTGCTTGTAATCTTTGTCTGCTTTCTTTGTGTGTTCCCTTGCGTTGTGTATGACAATCAATAAAATGAATTTATATAAAGCGTAGTTTTGTACGCATTTTGTAAAAATTACTTGGACACTAAATGGTTTTGGAGGGATTTTAATATGCGTCAAGGTAGTTTTTGGGTGCATCAAATATCGTCGATATATTATTAACAGAAAAAAAAAATATGGGAAGAAATTTAAAAAAAAATACAAAACTTTCATCAGAAAAAGAATTCCTCCAAATGATAATCCACAATGATGGAATCAAATTCTTGTATTGATCACTTCTTTTTGTGATGATCTCGTCTGTAACTGTCCTTCTGGGATCCATCCATCTGTATCAACTTTGTCATTTTGATCTCTTCTTTTTATACACATCCGATCTTCTGTGTCTGGAGCTTTTCCTAGAATAATCATGTACTGTTTCCATGGCCACTCTACCAAACAAATCTTTGTCGGATTCAGAAGCATCACCACTCTGATGTCTTGAGCTTTCGCTAATACGGTGCCTTCTCACATCTCTACCATGCTGTTTTTCATTGTCCCTAGTATCACAATCCACATCAGAATCCTCTTCATGGCTTCCGCTATTGTCATCCCTGTTCTTGTTAAATGACCCATTCCTAGTGTACTCATGGCGTCTTTCCCTATTTTCCTCCTTTTCTAACCATTCTCTGTCAGAATCAGTATCAGGGGTTCTGCCTAGGGATTTTCTTTTATGAGTGTATTCATGGCGTCTTTCCCTATTTTTCTCCTTTTCTAACCATTCTCTGTCAGAATCAGTATCAGGGGTTCTGCTTCTGGATTTTCTTTTATGAGTGTTTCTAAAGCTAGCATTCCGATCCTCATTGGGAGTTCTTTGCTTTCTTTCATCTTCATGTTTTCTTCTACCAGAATGACCACAACTTATCTTATCCATCTCTCTAGATCTTGACCTTGTACAGTGATACCTTCAAAACATAATGATAGAGATTAAGTATAAACTCACATGGAAAAATATACAGAAATATTAACATAATTAAACGAAATATGATCAAATAAATCAAGACGTTGAACAACTTTAAACTCCATCCGAAGAAAATTACTACTATTGTTGTTTCCCTCAACGCAGCAAGGGAGAAAGCAAAATTCTACAATGGAGTCTTCAAAAACTTTTCTTCTATTTGATAGGAAGTCTTAGATTAGAAAGCTCTTCCACAAGTTACATAGCTTAAGCGTGAGAGTTCATCATACAAGACATGGAGAAATAGGTGATGTAAACCATAAGATTCATGCAGGAAGAATGAAATGGAAGAGTGGCTCAAGTGTTTATCTACGTTAAAATGTACCCACTTAAAATCAAAGGAAGATTTTAACCTCCAACTATAAGAAATGTAATGTTGTGTGGAACTAAATGCTAAAGCATGAAAAGCTAACAAAAAATTAAACTCAGTGTAGAAGAGATGAGAATGTTACATTGGATTAACTAGACAAGATAATATTTGAAATGGACAGATTAAAGAAGTTGGGATAGCGCCTACTGTACAGAAGATGGTAGAATCTTATCATTGATGGTTTGGGGAAAAACCCAACAAGGAGAATAAATCAAATGGAGGATAGCTAGAAGCAGAGCCAGAAAAACCATAGGCGAAACAAATAAGGATTTAGAAGCTAATGGTTTGTCTATAAGCATGATTCACAACAGAACATTATCGCACGATTAATCCATCTAGTCAACCCTGCCTAGTGAGAAAGGGCTTGATTATTATTTTTTTTTAATTTTGAAACTATAAAGAAATTCAGAATTGTCAGTATCTAGTGAAAACAGAAGCAATCTCACCACCGATGTTCTCCCCATATTCTCTCCAGAAGATTCTGACCCTGATCTTTTTGGAGGAATTATAAATACAATATTAAACAGATGTGGCATCAGGCATACTCTAAAAGCCTTCAACAGTTACAACACCAATCGCAAACAATCATCCCCCATCATATCATGCTAAAAAATTTACCACAAATTTGCTACCATCTACATTGGCTACAATGTGTCCAGCAACGAATTTAACCAATCATGTCAAGTGAAAGCACACCTGTCAGAATCTGTTTTTGACAAACTCAAATTTCCTTGCTCCCTTGAAGTCTCGTAATAATCAGAATAACCAAATAAAGCAATAATCTTTTCAACCCAAAATTTTGGGGGAGGTTTGTCAGAATCAGCCCATTCATAGTCTCCACCAGGATTACGAAAACAGTGAATAAAATTGCATGCTGTTCCGTGAGAACAAGTCTGGTAAGATGCACGAAAGGAACACGACTGTGAGCATGCTTCATCGATATAAAACATTTTCTAACATCTTTTTTTGGAGTTAAAAGCTTCAGTTGTAACCAACCAAGAGTTTATATTTCATATGATTTGCACAAATGAAACCCAGTAGGACTTGGTTGAATCCAAAAAAGAAAAAACATAAGATAGTAGTCATCTCGTATACCTTGAAACCTGATTTCATATACTCGCCACATATGGCTACCTTCCATCTTGTCAAGTTAACAAATTGACAAGTTACCTGCCATAAAGCATAGCCTGATGAGATAAACATGCGAACCCTAAATCTATGAACAAAGAATCCATCGTTTGGAAAAATTCGTCTGAAAATCCAATGAATCAAACATTTAAGCTTTTGATACAGAACTTCATTGTAACCAAAATATGCTCCATCTTGAATCAGTTTTGTATCAAACATTTTCAGATTTTTCACCAATATAACACGAGTTACATGACATAAATTGGAGAAAACGATCAAATGGATCAGTTATTGAAAAATACTCAAAGGCAAGTGAATTACTAGAAGCTTTCTTGATATTCATATAAACATAATGATTTTCATTTGAAAAAAACAATATAGAAATGTGATACCTGTTTTCCAGCAAAGTAGCGACCGTTCACCAAGTTATAAGCAAGCAGAGCGGAATCCAATGCTTTGTACTGTACATAGACATTTCCTCGCAAGTGAAATGAACCATTTTTACACACCTGACAAGGATATACAGACAGACAACAAGATTAGTACCATGAGATGAAAGAAATTATACAAGTAGATGGTGCTGGGAAATCAAAGAGAGAATGATTCAATCTTCAAAATGTTTTAACAAGTGCTTCCATCTTGGTTTTCAAAATATTGTTTATCTATTTCTTCACAAAAAGGAAAAACTATATTCCTTTTTGCGCTTACTCTTAAATCAGTTAACAATTCCATGCGGCTGATCCTGAAATTGCTGCAATGGGATGGTGGATAGCAGAATGGTCTCAATAGTAAAGATTTAGATACAGGCAAAATAATTAATAATACATACTATGCATGCTAAAATATACCAAATTATTTGAAACTAAAGCATATTGATAGTGAGAAAAAAATAATAGCAGAGTACAAAGGGAAAGGCAAGAGAAAAAGAAGATAATAAGCCAGGGTGAGGCATAAAATTGTTATCAAACTGAAGCCTTACAAATCCGATAAAGGAAAAAAAGGAGAAATGCAGGTGGAACTGGTTAGCAGGTTAAGCAGATAAATCTTTTTGGTTTATATCGGTGCAAGTGACATGTGTGTCAGGGTCAGATTTCTCAAATGTGTTCTGTTGGTACCCAAACCCAACCAAAAATTGAAGAATAGAAGAGTCCAGAAGCGGTTCTAAAAAAGATAGTAGACCTGGAAGATAACTTGAGCTTTAGGAATAATATGACAGTGATTGTCGCATATTCTGTGGTATAACGACAGTGTTAATCCTCAGGGCTGGGATTCTGCATGGATAGTCAAAAGATTCTTATGCTGTAATGTCATGGCTTGACTGTTGATTCTATTAGAACCATTGTTAAAACCTGGAAGATAACTTGAGCTTCAGGAACTTGGCATGGCAGTGATTGTCACATATTCTGCAGTATGACAACAGTGTTAAACCTCAGGACTGTGATACCGCATGGATAGTCACAACAAGATTCTTATGCTCTGATGTCATGCCTTGACTGTTGAATCTATTAGAACCACTGGACTATTTTGCTTAAGATCTTGGTGGTGAATTTAGGGTGTAGAACTTGTACAGTTCCTGTGTTATAGAAATTTTGTATTGGTTACTGATGACCTAATGCTACCCTCCTCCTATGATAAGACTTTAAAAGTTAGATGGTATATTTTAACAACTTATAAATTTTATGTTTAGAAACTTCCCTTGTACGATGACAATGACCACAAAACTGAAAGCATGATTTGGTAGGTCACCTTACATCTCAGGACAAACTCTCGTCTCTTCTGGTTCTCTATATTCCCTTTAAATCATCTCTTGGTTTTAGTCCAATCCATCAAAGCCATCCAAACCTTGAATCACCTCCACCGAGTCACTTCAAACGCATATTAAACAACCTCAAATGCCACATCAAACCTGCCCTCCTTGCTAACCTACAGAAGCTATGCATGCAACAGTGCAACCTCATCCATGTATTCTCCAATCAGTAAAGCATAAAATACAGCACTGACCATGTGCACACAATCTGCCCAACCCACAACCCCAGATAACCCGATAAACTGTATAGACAGAAACATGCAAAATATTTGTGTCCTTAGGTTATTTTGGTTTGGGTTTTTTAGGCCCAAAACTGACTGGTGGTTAACCCTGATAGTCAGAGTAGGAACAAGAATGGGCAAAGAATACAGAACCGGGCCACACTGACAGAGGTCAGGCATAGCTGGAAACTGTAGCTAGAGAAAGATGGGTGTTGGTGAGAATAAATATGCTCAAGTTAGTAGGAAAATTAGGCTTTCATTTAAAGTTGAAATCTCCAATTCAATGGATGAGAGGTGAATACCATCGCCCCTGAAAAGCCACAGGTGACACTTAGAGAGCTCAATTAAGGTTCTGGCACCCCATAACAGATGCCCTAGGACCACCCATAAAATGCCCCAATTTCACCAGCTATCACGATTCACAACCACAATCTAAAACTGTGATGCTATTTAAGTTTCATAGTGCCCAAGAGCATGTCTACAACACCATCCCACTATATCATGCTATTGACAACTATGTTTTCAATAACCCCAGAATTCTTTTTCAAAATGTTGGATATAAGCACATGCACAGGTGGTGAGGGGTCAAGAACAATGACTGAACATGACAAATATATAAAAAAATGGTTTCATTTTATTTTTGTCCTCTCTATGTAACTAGATATAAACCATACTTGATTAGCGTTTGTGATATTTCAGAGAACCCATGAAACTTCATCGAAGATATTGAAAATTGCATCAATATGTTAGTATGAATTAAATGCCAGAACTTAAACGAGAAATATATTTTCAAAATTTGAGAAGTTAAACTTATACACACACACACATGGCAATAAAAAAAAACCTTGAAGTTCGCAATTTCCCCAAACTTCAAGAATTCTGTGTGGACATCCTCGTAAAATTCTTCAAAGCAACGTTCAACCTCTTCATCTGTATACTGGAAAAGGGTTTAAACAGGTCAAAGAACATATTATGCATTAAAATATGATATTAGATAAGGTCCTTTATATAAGAAACAAAGGGGTGTCATTTTCTGGTCCTAATTATATGATACATAGACCTATTCTAAAATATATTAAACGATAACTTTCTTTTATACCCTTAATTTATTGTGAAGTCTATTGATGAGATGTTAATTCATTTCTCATAAAGGTGGATACATTCATTGGCCAATTAACTATATAAGTCACAGTAGTTGGTGGGAAAAACTATCCTTTGAATTACGAGTAGTGTCAACATATACAACTAACACTTACAAGTTACAATATTTACTTCTACGGGTATTTCTTAAAAAATATTTTAGTTTGTAGCAATTTTAAAAAAATTAACTAACTTTACTATTTTCCCCAAATTCAAATTAGTTATTTGTTTCACATATAAAGCATTAATCCATCCAAATACACTCATCATTTAATACCTTTTTGTATGTTACAAGCATAAATATAACAAACCTGACCATTGAATCATGTGAAATTGCCTCTAAGATCATGCATACACAAAATTAAGATAAATGGAACATTCATAAGCATGCAATATTATTGTATAAATTCACTTACATTTTCAAAATATATTTCTGTTAACATGAGTTGCGTAATGAAGGCCCAACTAAATCTATTTGAAGAAAACTTCTAATCTGATGTTTGCATTGATGAAATTCAATGTACAGAGTTATTAACAGTGTAAATATGACTAGACTTATTCTTGGAGCTAATACATGTTTGGATGAACTTATTTTGAGGCAAAAAGAAGTTCAACTCAAGGGTCCGTTAGAGTATTTTTAGGAAAAAAAGGATCAATTATTTACTAAACAATCATAATTTACCAAACATATTGTGGAACACATACACATAGTGTACAAGTGTGTATAGAGAGAGTAATAGAAGATGGAGTGAGTACTAAAAGTGCTAGTTTTTTCGGAGCCTAAAATAGTCTTTATACGTTGTCAAAAGTTTTTGATAAAAGTAAAACCCTTGTAATTGGTTTCTATGAATTATAAAAAGAATGCAAAGAGAAATAGTTGTCAATTTCAGCTTTCTCTAAAGAGCAAAAGGGATGAAAAATATACTACAAATATTGGGTTATGGTGTATGGGATGATGTATAATATTGGAAATCAACAAGAAGAAATAACATACAAAAACCCAAAGAAAGTGCAACCTCGGCTTTATACAGAATGTTAGCAGGTAGGACATAAAAGAGAGAAGCCAAAAGAAAATGCTGTACACAATAAAAGTTGCATTGACACAAACTACCTACGAGATCCTAACACTACTCCAATCCAATGCAAACATTGGAAATATGAATAAAATATTTGCTTCATTCTCATCTCCAAAACCCATGAATATACTCTATACACTGCTCCTAAGCCCAGAGGACAGCCTGAGGTATTATTCCAAACAAATAGAGTACTAGTTTCATTAGAAGTTACAAAGTGATTGTAAATCTAAGTTGGAGTTCGTGAAGCCATTCCAGATGGCTTACAGAAGTACTCCCCTACAACGGTTTACCTAAGCAACCCAAAATGGAGAGTCCAGTGCTCCATGATACAGTAAAGGTCTTGAATTTTGTGGTTCATAATGATATATAAGGTCAGAGTATCAAAATAAAATGATGAATATATGTTAACCCTGAAAATGTAGCATCTGATATGAAGTACAATGTCAGATGCACTTTTCTAATTAAAAGTCTAGAATGACTCCAATTAATTATACAAGAACCAAAAAGCATGAAAATATAATGCAAAGCATGATTTCCAATGAAGACGTCAGAGCTTCATTGACATAAGTAGATCAAACACAACACAAAAACGTTTATGGGTGAGATTCTCTCTATCCCTCCTCCTGCAGGAAAAAGACAAAATGGAAAAGTCACAGTAACAATGTATTTTAACAATCACTAACTTTAACAATCACTAACTGAGTCAATATTTTTAAGCTCTTGCTGCCGCAATCTCAAACACTTTGAAGGTCATGACAATTAGTCTGCAACATAGGTCCATAAGCCAAGACTTGGATAACCCCTGACAACTACGTACGGTTAAGGAGCATGAACATGTAAATTATTAGAGTATGAGATATTGGAAGTTTTTAACAAAGATCTGGAAGAAAAAATGTTTTAAATAATCAGTCTAATTATTTAATACATTTTAAAATGTTATGCTGCCATAATATTAATTCAAACATTATCAGAAACAAAAATCTTTCCCTCCTACCAGAAAAACAAATTGTCAAAGTAGTATGATGCGAGCGAATGTTGGAATTGCAAATAAAATCAAGGAAAAAGGGGCAAGGACAATAAAAGTCAAACGAATTAAGCGAGTGGAGGGATTAATACTGATAGCCTTTTCCCAGGCTCAGCAAGTAGGATACAACAGCCAATATCTTTAACATTGAGCAACCAAGGCCAAAATCATTAGCCTCCAGCAAAATGAATCTTGCAATGAATCTGTGATTATTATTATGTCAAAGAATTGAATAGACTGGTTTAAAAAGGAGAAATATCAGATGAAGAAGTGCATGGATTTTGGAATGATGAAAAATGAATGTAAGGATATAAAATGATGCAAAAATTAATGTATGTAAGATGTAAGGGGAAGGATGAAGATATAGAATAGACTAGAATAGTTTGAATTAGATTTATGATGAGGATGATTACTAAATAAAATAGCAGAAGGGAGTGAGATATAGTTGATGATTAACAAGAAATAAGAGCATTGGTTGATGTAAGTAAGTGAAGAAGAATGAAGAGGATACGATGAAGTGAATGAACAGACCTCGAGGCCCTCGTCTTGGTCCCGATCGCAGGCAAGGCCAGGTCCGTTGTACATGTTTTTGATAAGAATAGTGGATGATTTATCAGGGTAAAAATGGACTCTGCTACACCGCATACCAAAACGACATGCTCCAGTTTTTAGATGAAAAGGGCAATGAGCTTTATCCTGGAAAGGGCAGAAGCAGTGAGAGTGAGTGAGAGAGAGAGAGAGAGAGAGAGAGAGAGAGAGAGAGAAAATTACTGAAATGAAAGGCACCTGTTCAGTTCCGAAATTTGGTATTTGCTGAGCAACATCCTGAAGGGTCTGAGTGCGCGATTCCGATTCCGATTCCGATACGGATGATTCCGGAGGTAAGGGATTGGATGTAGGTCTATTGTGGTCATGGTGCGTGTCCGTAACCCTCACTCTGAGTTGTTTCTTCTTGAAGATAATCTCGTTTCCTTGCCAAATAATCTCTGGAGGGCCATCTTCGTATTCAAATTCATGGTCCTGGTCGATGTTCTGCTCTTGCTCTTCCTCTTCCTCTCGCTCTTGCTGCTGCTGCTCCTGCTGCTGTCGAGTGATTATGATATCCATGAAAGCCTTCTCCCTCTCCTGGAAGAGGATGGTGTCCCTCTGCATTCTGTCTGCCTCCTCCTGCTCCAGCAGCTGAATCCGCCTCTGCTCTTCCGGATCGTTGAGGCGGTCCTCTTCCTCCCGCCGCTCCCTCTCCGCCGCCTCCTTCCTTATCTGCTTCCGCTTCATTTTCTTCATTGCCTTCCTCTTCTCCTTTCGACCCATACTCTTCCCCTCTTCCATTCCTATCTTCTTCGCCAAACCTTCTCTTCTCTTTTCTTCTCTTCTCTTCTCTTCTCTTCACCTCTCTACTCTTTCATGCGTAATGTCTAACTTTTTTTTTTTTGGATCATTCTTCTGACCTTCTTTTCCTCACGGCCCATTAGCCCAACCACACATTGCGTTTTATGACGGTCGGATACTTCTTCTAAAACAATTTTAAAAATAAAAAATACATTAATTTTATAAACAAACATTCAAATTTATTATATAATTTTTTATTATCATTATATATAAAAAAAAAATTCTGCTAAAACAATTGAAATATATATATAAAAAAAAAAATTATTATCAATTTACATAATTTATAATTATATAATATAACATACGTCTTATGTATATTTTGTTTTCTACATTTTCAAGCATCTATCTGTTATGCATGTGTATCTTTTTTCTCCTTAGAAACGGTTCACATTTTGTTAAGAATAACTTTATTTATAATATCTATCGACATCTATATTTTAATAATTACTATAGTTATTTTTCAATATTCATTATCTCATACTTAATGTTTAAGACTATTCATTTTAATTTATAATATATGTGTATTAATATTGTCTTCTTGTTGAACCTAGCACTAGTTCTTTTAAAAATCATTTTGATTGGATATATATAAGAAAAAGGAAAAGTAGGAGTGAGAAGATAGAATTAAAAATGAAAAGAAATATAAAATTAAAATTAATGCTTTTTTAAATACCAGTTTTTTTATTGCAGAAAAATTATCATGGAAAACCAATTGTTAAAATATATTGCTTAAAATAGTTAATTATTGGAAAATGTATGAATTTTATATTTAGTTTCTGATAATGCTTTTAATAGGTTTCATGTTTCAAATATTTATAAATTTTATATTTGATGTCTGAAAAACGTTTTTTTATAATTTATCTCTACTGGTAATAGAAGATTCAAATGTAATTTTTTTTTTAATATGTAAAATAAATGTTATGGATTTTGTTTAGAATTTTCCACTAAAATAAATTTTTCCAATAGCATTTGTATCAATTATTTACATTGGGATCCAGTTTTCGGAGAGCCGAGTTAGTATTTTTAAATTTTGCTTTTAAATATAAAGGAATGGAGAAAAAAGTGGAGAAAATATAAAAATTAATGAATTTAAATGAAATATTTTGAGGAGAAAAATTGGAATAAAAGTGTATAAATTGAAAAGAAAAATTGAATAGGTAATTAATTATATTTAGAAGGTGTGTATGATATAGTTATTAGAAAAGTGAAAAATAGATAAATAAATACTTGTAAGTAGATATATTTTATAGAAATTTAAATTAGAAAAAAATTGTAAAAAAGAAAAACATTATATATAAAAAAAAAGGTAATGGAAAGTGTGATATATAAAAAAAGGAAATTAATAAAAAATGAAGTATATATAGTTTATAACAATTTGTTTGAAAAGTTTAGACAGTAAAAATATTACTCAATACACTAAAATTCTCCGTTCTACCACAATTTCAGAATAAAACAAAAATTAAAGATCATTCAAAATCATCAAGAATTAAGACATATTCTATTATCATATTTCAAGACACATAATAAATCATTATTCCAACAACTCTGTAATTCATATCTAACTTCAGATCATTAATTATATTACATTTTTCTAATATTTTATTATCATGTATAAATAAATCATGTTCATATGCACATGCACCTCCCATCAATTAAATTGCAATCTTTTTCACTCACTTCTACTAGAAAAGAAGTCTTGAATAAAATCTATTTAAACCTTCTAGGATGTTATTATTATTATTTTGAATTAAACACCAAATCAAAATAACTTAGTTCCCCAGTCACAATTACCTTTCTTAATATTATTATTAAAATAATTAAATTCATACACTTTATTCAAAAAATTTCCTCTCAATATTCATTTCAATTCATTATTTTATTTAGTTTTTCAACTTTTTCCAAAAATGATCTTGCTTAAAATGAAGTTGAAAGGTAAAAAAAGTTGGCATGGATTTTGCAGGGATTTATAAAGAAAAGGGAGTGATGAATGATGAATGAGGTGGGTTTAAAAAGAAATTTTGAATTTAATTGAAATTTGAAATTAGGGTAGGTGTGTAATAGTGAGTGAGGTGGCAGAAAAGGGTGAGTGAGAAAGAGAAAGAGAAAGAGAGAAAGAGAGAAAGAGAAAGAGATAGAGAAGATGATCGCATCCATGAGAGAGTGATTGGGTGATTGCGTGATTGCGTCGAGAAAGAAAGGGGATCGATTGGAAGTTGAAACGGTGGAAGGGTGATGATCGATGCATCTGTGCATCAATACATTCATTCCACTCATCCAAACCCATCCAACTGAGCGAGTGAAAGTGGTCGCGGCGGCGCGTTGTTCAGGATCGGTGAATCAGAAGGAAGAGGAAAACAATGGGACGGAATCAGAGGGATAGAGAGGAGGGAGAGAAGCACGTTGGGCTCCTCAGATTGGCTCAAATTCTCACATACCTTGTGGTGTTTGCAGGCGGAGTGGTCATGGGTCTCACCACCAGCTCTCACATCCACAACACCAATTTCATCTCCCTCCCCCTCCACAATTATCTCCCAATTTCAAACTGCTCCACCACCGCACCTTCACCGCTACCACCACCTCCTCCTCCTCCTCCTCCTCCGCCTCTCGACATGGCCGACTTCCTTCATCCTCCCAACCTCACTCACACGCTCTCCGACGATGAGCTCTTCTGGAGGGCTTCCTTGATGCCGAACAAAGAAGGGTACCCTTTCCGCAGAATCCCCAAGGTTGCCTTCATGTTCCTCACCAGGGGTCCCCTTCCCATGTTGCCCCTCTGGGAGCGATTCTTCAACGGCCACGCTCCTCTCTTCAACATCTACGTCCACGCCCCTCCCCGTTTCCATCTCAACGTCTCCCTCTCTTCCCCTTTCTACGCCCGCCAAATCCCCAGCCAGGTAAAATCACATCTCATCGCATCACAAATCACTCTTGTTTCTCCTTTTTCTTTCCTTCCATCTCCGCATTCATGTTCTTTGATTGTTATCAGGATGTTTCGTGGGGAACGGTTACTCTGGCAGATGCTGAGAGACGGCTTCTGGCGAATGCTCTGCTGGACTTTTCAAACGAGCGCTTTGTTCTTCTCTCCGAGAGCTGCATCCCAATCTACAACTTCCCCACCGTCTACCGTTATCTCACTGACTCCGCCCACAGCTTTGTTGAATCCTACGACGATCCCACCCGCTATGGCCGCGGTCGCTACAGTCGCAGTATGCTTCCTCATATTCAACTCAGACACTGGCGTAAAGGGTCTCAGTGGTTTGAACTCAATCGTTCTCTGGCTGTGTATATAATCTCTGACACCAAATATTATACCCTCTTCAGAAAATACTGTAAGCCTGCATGCTACCCAGATGAGCATTACATTCCAACCTTCTTGAACATGTTTCATGGTCCTCTTAATTCCAATCGAACAGTCACATGGGTTGACTGGTCAATGCTGGGTCCTCATCCTGCATCCTTTGGGAGAGCCAACATAACTGCCCATTTTATTCAGGCTATAAGGAACAATGGCTCCCTCTGTCGATATAATTCCGAGATGACGTCCATTTGTTACCTCTTTGCCCGCAAGTTTGATCCCTCTGCACTCGAGCCCTTGCTTAACCTGTCTTCTCAAGTTATGAACTTTTGATCTGTTTCTTTTAGTTTACACACAAGAGATGAGATGTTTAACTTATTTTCTCAATCTCTAGATTTTGGTAGAATTTAACAATGTTATTACAAAATCATTTTGCTTTGTAATAGCTGTACAGGTGTTGTTAGATAATTTTGTGTTCTCTGCTAGAGAATACCAAATTGTTGCAGAAAATGCATTTCGTTCCTTCGAAGAAGGAATCCATCAATACAGAATTTTTTTTCTACCGATTCTCAATTCCTTGTGCTCCCCTTTCATTGGCAGATGATACAAACTTTTTCCAGATCTTCAACTTTCCATCTGCCCTCAAACAAACTGGAATAAACCACCAATTTCTTCTGTGTAAGACCTTCTATCTTGAAAGTAATGGACGTAGGTAAGTGCTTCCTAAAGTATACAAATTGTTACGTAGTTTTTAAGTATTGAAAAATCCTCCTCAAAAGAAGTATTTAGAATCTTTTAATTTAGTTCCTCGATGTTAATAACATATATCAACATGAAAAGTAAATTGATGAATACTCTCTGTATTAAGGATTACTTGTACATTTTCATAACCTTAAAAATTTTTCAGGAGAGACTAAAACGATGGTTTGTTAAGTAGATTGGATGACAACCTATGAGGTTGGACAATAATGAAAATAACTCATTTATTTTGGATTTATGTGGCTCCTAAACCTTTTTGGATTTGTGCTCAATCTTATGAAAGACATTTTGTGAAGCAAGGACTAGAGATGATAAGAGAAAAAGGTTTCGGAATTTTGATCAGCAAAATCTTCATTTTTTGGTCATTTAGGTATAGTTTTCGATTCATTTTTAGTTCGTGAGTTTATACATAAATGATTATTTTATGTTTAATTTTATCGACTTTGTAATGCTGCAGAGACATTTATAAGAAATATGATATTTTTAACCTCCTTAATGTATATTACATTCTTTTCCATGATAATGGCCTCGTTAATAAACATTTTATGATTGACACTTTCGGGATACCAACTTTGTATATTTTTTTCATAAAAAGAATCTGCGTATTGAGCAAAATTTATATGAATTCTTATTAAGAAATCATATGTAGTTAACCAGAATAAGATTAAAAGCAAGAATATAATATACCCAGTTGTTCACCCAGTCACTCTCCTAGCTGCTTGGAAAGCTGAGTAGAATAGAATACACAATTTTGAGGGGCCTTTTCCAATTCTGCTTGGAAAGTGACTTCGGCAAGCACACCTTTTTCTAAGTTCTAACTATCGCTTTCAGAATGTACAAAACATAAACCATATACTTTGGAAGCATCAATACTCATGATAATTTTGAGGGGCCTGGAAGGGAAGAGAGACAATATCAGCAAGGGCGTCACTCACGATATACACTTAATAACCAGTGATCAAGATCAACATAACCCGGAGAAGAAAGGTGTGCTACCCAGGACATGGTTTCATATTGGATAGTTGAGCCTTCTTAATTTGCATGCTCAATGTCCAAGTAAAATCAATATACACAATTGATTAAAAAATGCAATACCAATTTCGTACATGCTCAAAAGTACAAAAAAAAAAACGAATTACATAATGCTTATGCTGTCATGGAAATATACGAAACAAATATGATTTTTATAATATCTCTCCCATAGTCTGAAACTCCATGGATGTAATTATTTCATCTTTTGGGCTTTGTGTGTCTTGAGTTGAAAACTCTCCCATTTTATTTATAGATCAAACAAATCTCAGGAAATAGAGACCAGGGCAAATGACAACACTTTCAGTTTCTCGAGTGCAGCAGAAAATTGACAATTAGCATATTGGATACCATAGGCAGAAACAAGTGTTTGAGCAGTTGAACTTGGATTGTGCCTAGGCCTTCTAAACAGAGACAAGAATTATAAAAAATAAAATGTCAATGAGAACATTGACGGTTAGAAAAACAAATCCAGCGGCAAAGCAATATTCATTCTAAGTAGAACAATTCCAACTTTCTGAAAAATCTGTCGCTTCAGACACACATCCTGCGTATATCCTTGTGCTGAAGGGTCAAGATATGTGCTACATGCATTTAATGATACATTTGCATACGATCTGTATCAGAGCTATATATAAAATGGATTTCATATGAACCTTTTATCTACAATAATGGACTGAATTAAAGTTTGTTTAGACCTATAGAAAAACAAAGTCTAATGAGCCAATAACAAATGGCGATATCAACAGCATTTTTTATGAGCTGGCGTAGAAAACTGCTATTATTTGTTTCTAAGAAGGAGTCTCTTAGTGAAGCAATGAAAGAGCAACCAAAAGAGGCCACGGTCTTTTAAAACTTCACCTTGTTAGAATTGATTTCAAATTCTGATTAAATATCGATAAGATGCTGATCACTTTAAAACTTTTGCATTTAATATCTTAACAAGATGTTTATCATAAGGAAATTCAAATTCTCCTAAAAGAATACACACTAACTCCCTCAAATTCTTTTTCCAAAATAGAGCTTAAGCTTAGAGGTAATCCAGTACATAGTCTAAATATAATTCTTGAGGCAAAAAACTTACATTTCTTTCTGGCTAAATGGGAAAGAATATCAATGGCAGTAAGAAAAGATAGATATCAAGGCGTGATATTGAAGGTTGATTTATAAGAATAAATTATAAATGACATGTCATACAGGGAAGGATTACATGTCAGATAAATAAGTCAATGTAGATTCTTGTATCATCATCTATAAACTCATAAATATCTAGTGATTCCGAACAGCAGAACTCGGTGTCACAGAGGATCATGATATGGCAATGATAGAGCAACTCTTCGCTGGATTAAGAAGAGAACCAGTAGTACTAAGAATTGACTTGAAGTGCAAACTTAAACGGCTACCTGTTCAGAAACTTCTGATTGTTGTTGATGTGATTCCTCAAAGTGAGAACCTACTCCTGACAATGGGTGATATGGTCCAGGTCCAGTCACGTGAGATGATTGTCCTGGGGCTGTAGGATAAGGCGGTGACATTTTAGGCGAAGCTCCATACGAAGGAATAGATGACCCGGACGGTGGAGGAGCTGGTCCGGCTGGTGGATGGTGTTGTCCTGCCATCGGAGGGGTGAATCCTGACGATGGATATCGTGGTTCTGACATTTGTTGGGGCCCACGTGGTGTTCCATAAGGCTGATATCCTGCCATTTGAGGTGAAGGTCCAGATGGTGTATAATGATGGGCAGTCATTTGCGGGGATGCCCTGTTCATTTGAGAAGGAAATTCAGATGTAGTAGGGTAAGGCTGTCTTGACATATGAGGTGAAGGTCCAGCTGCTGTAGTGTGAGGCCCAGTCATTGGAGGAGAAAATCCCCACGAAGGTTGATGCATTGGCGGGCGTTGGTGTCCCAACACTTGATGTGGAGCCACATAAGGTGAATTATGTGGTGCACCGGCCATTTGAGAAGGTGGCGATTGAAAGCCAGAAGGTGGATAATGTGCTCCGGTCATTTGAGGAGAAGGAGGTGTTGGACTATGTGCCGCCTTTTGTGCTGGAAACCCAGAAGGTGGGTTATGAGTAGCTCCTGACATTTGAAAAGGTGGTGGCGGGTGCAGCTGAGCTGCCATATGTGTGGTGGGAGGAGGGCCAGAATGTGGGTTATGTGGCGCCACTGCCATTTGCGAGGGGGACCTGACCGGTGGTGGACGGTAAGCAGGTCTTGGAGGGGGTGGACGAGGAGTGTATGCAAATCTGTTGATATCTAGCAGTCTTTCAATCTCATCACCTCTCCCAGCTTCCTTAAAAACCTCAGTAACAGATTCCCGCAAGGCAGGAGTGACCCCAACACCATACCTCATAACCTCATCCAGCAGCTCTACGCTTTTGTCCAATAAGCCATGGGCACAAAGTCCCTTGATTACAACCTCATAGCAAGTGGGGTCTGGTTTGGGATCCTTCTCTCCCAATTTACTCAAAATTTGAGCACAGTCAATAGCCTTACCATTCTTAATCAATTTATCAAACACCGTGTTACCAAAACCAGCAACTACCCTAAGACCAGCATCCGCCATTCTGTTGAACACCCTGAGAGCATCATCGATCCTCTCCATTCTCAAGTAGGCTTCAATCAAAGTTCGGTGAGTAGGCACATCGGGGCTCAAAGACTTAGAGCACAGTTCTTCAAACAGAGTCTCGGCTTGGGAAAGCATCTCATTCTCACAAAACCTAGCAATGATATTATTGTAGCCAGCAACGTCCATGGCAAAGGGCTTAGAATTAGCCTTGGTACCTACCTTCTTAAAAGTTGCAAGGGCCTCCTCAAAGTTTCCAAGATTAAAGCACTCATTAACCATAATATTGAAGGTATCAGAGTTAACAGCTTGGAAATTGGGAGGGGTGTGATTGTCGAGCATATTATCAAACAGGGCCCAAGCCTCAGTTTTCCTGGCATGCTTGAGCAAACACTCCAACAAAACGTTGCAAGTGGCAGGGGTCATCCTAAACTGGCGCTCCAACAAGGACTTGTAGGACTCCATGGCCTCCTTATCCCTTCCCTTTTTGAAGAACCATTCCATGAAAGTGGAATTCACAACCCCGTCATACACCAGGCACCGCTCCTTAAGCTCGTCGAAGAGCTCATTGGCCTTCTCCAAATTCTCCAGTTCGAGAAAGCCGGAAATGAGGTTGTTGTAGACGAGGGAATCGGCGCCATGGCCCTTGGTGAGCATCTCGCGCAAGAGGTCCACGGCTTCGGAAATGCGACCGGCTTGGATCAGACCTTTGGTGAGATGGCGATAGGTGACGGGGGAGGGACTGAAAGGAGCGTTGGCGATGATGTGGCGATAGATTTCAAGGGCAACGTCGACGCGACCCTCGTCGCAGTGGGTGTTGATCACGTTGTTGTAAGAGACGATGTTTGGGACGATGTTGAATTGGTTGAAGAAGAAGTGGAAGAGGGCAATAGCCTCCTCGTATCGCTTTGACCGGTACATGGCGGCGATGATGGCGTTGCAGGTGAACACGGTTGGCCGTGTCACGGAGAACACCGCGTGCCGGGCGATGGCGGACGCCGCCTCGAGGTCGCCCGCGCGGATGAGGGACTGAACGCGATTGTGGAGACTCAACCGGGGGCCCACCAACGCCGAAGTGGAGTCTGGGAGGCGAGGAGCGTTGGGGTCACGCGGAGGGCCCTGCTGCGGAGGAGGACGAATAGCATTTAGGGGAGGCTCGATGCGCAGACGCCGCTTCCGTCGCCGGCGCTCGGCCGCAGCTTCTTCGGCGGAGGAGAAGGCGTAGGAACGGGTTTGGGTGAGAGAGAAGATGGGACGGGAGGCGGCGATGGAGGACAAACGGCGGAGGAGCAGGCGGTGAAGCAACATCTTGATGTCGTAATGGAATGCCAAGTGAATGTGTTTCTTTCACTCTTCCCACACCAACGCTGTGTTAAACCCTAAGAAACCCTTTCACATTTGGGAACACTTCCTTCCTCTTTTTTTTTTTTCTTTTCTATTTTAATTTTAACTTTACCACATTTATAATTTAATTTATATTAGGGTTTATTATAATACTATTCAATAATATTTCATTTTAATTATTGTTATAGATAATTATTCTACAATATTTCCTCTGGTCCTTTCAGTAACTATAATAAAAACTACGTAAAAACAACTCATTTAATATTTTAATTACGTTGTGTAAATCACATATCAATTTAATCATTTGTAAGCATATGAAACATTATATTTAAAAACTAATAAATAACTTCTTTACATTTTTCATTCATGTAATTTTTTTCTCAAATCGTATCAGAACTAATAAAAACATTGGGTTAGTATGATATAATAGTGTTATTTTGTAATTTATCTTTCACTATTTGGATTATTTGGATTAATTTGTATAGCATTCTGTGTAGCTTTCGTTATCATTTGCTTTTTAAAAAATTTAGTTGTCTTTGTAATATTTTAAAATAACTTATTTGTAACTTATATTAATTTCTATTATGATATTTTTTATATTTTAATACACAGCATAATAAAATAAAAAATATAAGTAATAAGAGATCAATATTAAAACAATAAAGAAAAATATAGAGACTATATGCTATAAATAAAAGACGAAAAATATCATTGAACATAGAAAAACATACATTTAGGAAAAAACACTCACAACTTCCTGCTTCCCTGGAAAAAGACAGTGCAAAATGTAACTTTTACATTCTGAATCACCTCTTTACATTGACCTTCCTTGAAAAAAATAAAATAAACTATGCAATATGAACACCTCTATACCACACCCTATACACAAAGGAAATGAATGGCTTAGGTAGAATAATGGTAAAGGGAGCAAAGCTCCTGCAAACTCTTACCAGACCCAACACCTCAGACTAGAAACAAAAATCGGAAGCCATGTGGCATGTCAATTTCAAACATGACTATGAACAAAATACCCTAATGGGTTGTCAGGTTTGCCTGCTGTTCATATGGATCAATCCAACATTTGTCTTTCTTTGCTGCATCTTTCCATCT
>Ga0123342_1002031_pt1 | contig 33923 bp, 19 predicted proteins | sample Turbeawhitnodule_FD_89960 | JGI IMG/M metagenome (GOLD analysis project Ga0123342, IMG submission 89960) | Root nodule microbial communities of legume samples collected from Mexico - Turtle bean Mexico white nodule | ecosystem: Host-associated > Plants > Roots > Nodule | place: Mexico: Nepantla... | reverse complement strand
TAATCTAAGTGTTGATTACAACATTGAACTACCCCAGAACAAGGCTAAAACCAGCACAGCAGCATCAAGCAAAGTAGAGGCTTCATCATCCTTCAAAGGATTTGGATTCTTCAAAACATTGAATACCACTCAGTTCTTAGCCCTTGCACAAAGCTTGCCTAATCTGTTTTATAAATAAAAGTGTTTTTCTAAGCAAAGAGAAAAACAACCGGTTGAATTATCGAAATAATCGGTTGTTTGTCACTTGGCTCGTTTAAAGGTTTTAAAACTGTTTTTTGATTTGGTTATGTATCTGCCTAACCAATTCAACCGATTAAAATGACTTTTGAACCGGTTGATTGTGACATTTTCTAACAGTTTTTTGAAAACCTATTAATCTGTTTTGGGTGTGATCAAAATTGCTTTAGCTCATAAATGTTGTCTTGAACGACTAGTTTTTAAGTGCTATAAATATACCCTTTCTTTCAAAACAAAATACACAAGTTTTTACACAGTTTGAAATCAAAGTGAGATTGAGATTAGTTTTGAAAGAAGTTTTTCAAAGTTTGCAAGATTGTTGTTTAGCTTTGCACTGGTACAAGATCGGATCATAGGACTTCATGGTTTCTGTAATATTAGGTGTTTTCTATTCCTTTCATGATTCTTGTAATTGTACTTTCATAAACTTGTAAGTGTGTGTGAAATCCTGCAAAGTCATAGGGTGTTCTGACTTGAGGTCTGTGGTTGCAAAGGGGGTAAGTGGGTCTTGTGGTTTTCAAGGTCACCTCTTTGTGGTTGTGCTGTTGTAATCTGTAAGTGATTAGTAGTGAAACCTAGTGGTTGTTCTAGGAACTGGATGCAGCTCAAGGTTGAGTGAACCAGTATAAAATTGGTTGTGTAAATCTCTCTCTTTCTCACTCCTTATAACTGTTTGTTTTAATACTGCTTTTGTTGCTGATATAAACAACCGGTTAAAACGTATTTTTAACTGATTAAAATTCTTATATCTGTTTCTTTATCATTGTTTGATTGATTTCCTTAATTGCTTATCTGTGATTGTTTGATAAAGGTTCATTCTTATTCAATCTTTGCGAAAATCTTTAATAAACAATTCACCCCCTATTGTTTAAGCCATCAATTCTTACACTTACAACCTTCTTGAACATCCTACAAGAAGAAACACAAGGTATTGAAAACACCCAAATACCTATAACCACACCACATTGGTGTACTAGAACAAAGAAGATTACAAAATAAGGAAAAGTATCACCAGGAGTGACAAATGTTCCTCAATAGAGCTAGAAAACTTATAACACTTTTAATATTGATTGTTGAACTGGTTCTTTTTTCAAATGTAAAAGATGATTCTCCAAGAACTCGAATTGTTAAAATATTTTATAGGTATTCAAACAAAACTATGGAATGCTTTTCTTTTAAATGAAGTTTCGTAAACATTTTATGGTGACTAATTGAGATAATCAATTATAAATAAACATAATCAATAATTATTGTAACATCTCATAATTATTAAATAATACTTTTTTTAATACAATATTTAATGTTATTATTAGATTATTTGGATGATTTACTATATATGCTTTTGAATTTAAGCCAATAATATGATAGATGGAAAGATTGGTCTGAAATGTTACATCTAATTCACTAGCTAATGAATTGAAGGTTTTGTATGAAACATGTAGTCTAACGAATCCAAAAGTTTAAGACAGATTGAAGTTTCGCCTAACGAAATCTAAAGGACAGAAAAGCATAAGTCTTCATATCATCTTTCACTTCATGAACTTCTTTAAGATAAACAAACCCAAAGGCTTCATCGGACACACTTAATCCAACAAATTATACAAGACAAATAAAACTCATAATTTGATCTTATATATTCTAAAAAACTTTGAAGTAAGATAAACTAGAATGATGTTTGTATGGAGCATTCGTAATGTGGTTAGACAAACTACGTTTAAGAAATAAGTCATGCATGAAACACGCATTGGAATAATCATTTGAGTAAAGTAAGTATTTGAAGAAGATTATATCGAAGCTCAAATTAATTAAAGGTATGTAAGATAGTCTTAACATATCTTTAGGGCAAGGCTACATAGAACTATAAGTCTTTCATTCACCTAGATAAGGATGAAATCAAAAGATTCTTTCACCCTTAGTTACTATTCATGACATGACAAATTTAATGCAAAGGATAAATTTGATTAGATTTTTTTCTTCTACTCCATTAGAATCCTTCTAAGTGTAAATTACTAAATTATGTTTTTACAATTACCTGGAGAACTTATCCTCTCATTAACTTTAATGATGTGACCTTTAAATTTCAATTCATTCAGAACTAAATTGAAAAAAATTAGAGTTTAAATTGAGAGGAGTACAATCATGAAATTTTTTTCTATAAATAAAAACATTATAGTGAGATAAATATTTGTACTCTTGAAAGTAAATAAAAGCAAGCCCTGAAAAAGAAAGAAGTGTTGCAATGATAGAAATAAAATTCAAATGTTCAAAATATGCAAGTAAGGGAATGTGACATTTATCCTCTTGTATGTGTATATTGTTCAAATTATAATTTTCTTTGTTAGTGAGGTGTCTCTAACCTCATTATCCTGTTGATTTGTAAATGTTTTGACCTGAATAAGGTAACTTTAGTACCTTGCGACTGATGTGGCATTGTATGTATTTAAATTATGTGTAGCTAGAGATTTGATCTTGGAGATTTAAATAAGTATTATTTGTACGATTAACAAGTGTCATAATTCAGTAATATTTCATACAAAAAGGTAAACACATATGGACTTTAATTGATAAAATAGTTATAATTCCACCTCTAATTTAGGAATTTAAACCTTTTTACATATTTTTGGATTATAAGATGAATATGAATGATTTATTCCCAAATTTGTGTTAATTTCAGGAATCTAGGGGGAAATGGAGGTAAAATGGCTAAAGGAGAATGGATAAGTTAAAGATAAGATGAAAAGAAAAAGTTAGAGCATTGAAAACTTTCCCAAACTCACCCAAGCAATATCACTCCATAGGAACTCGCCCAAGAATCGCTTAAGCGAGTTCACTCCAGTAAAATTGAGTTTTTTCTCGTAAAACTTGCTTAAGCAAGATGTCACTTAGACTAAGCCCAATTAGGTTAAATAGAAGGAAACTCTAAAGGAGACCGCCGTCAAGGAGAGAAAAACTTGATCTTCTTTTCTTATTGTCCATGCTTGTAATAGCTACCATGAGTGGCTAGTTCTTTCCTTTGAGATTGAGTAATATGTTCAAACTCTTATGTATTGATGTTAGATTTATCTATAATATTCTATTATTGATTGATGATTGATATTATCATTTTATTCTCAAAACTTGAAACTATTCATGATTTTGATCCTTAGATTTGACTGGAAAGTACTTCTTAACACTTGACCTAAACGATAATGTTTAACATATTTGAAAATGCTAGGAATAGATTTGAAATGGTAATTACTTTATAGCGTCTATTCGTAATGATAATGAGATTCTATAAATATGCGAGGAATCAATATTTAGGAGACTCTCTCAATAATTTTGTATACGAGGAATCAATATGAATAATCTTTATATGTGCATCAATGTCAAACAAGATGGAATGTTATATGTTTAAAACTAGACGAGTGAGAAAGATTAACCCCATTCTCAATTTTCTTAATTGAAATCTTTTACTCGTCTATTTTTTTTATTTAATTTTCGTGCAAACTTATGTCAATATCTTTCAAATCAAATTACTGTACATATTCTTATTATACTCAGTGAATGCTACTATTAGGATTTTAAATAACTGTTCCTTGTGAGTTCGATATCCGTCCTTAGAGAGAAATTATTACTTATGACTCGATACACTTGTCGTAAAATAGTCAACAACAATACAAAATGGTCTTGTATATTGTTGAAAGTCATTTATTCTGACTAGTACTCAAAGATAATTTAAATCTATAACATTTGATTCAAGTCTAACCATATATTCATACCATCTATGTCATGTAAATGATTTATATAGTATTTGTTCTCACTTCCTTTCATGTTTGTTTTTTCCTCTTAATGAAAATGTGGCACTATTGATTTGAACATTGTGGCGAGTCATTTGTTATTTTAATCTATCATCGTTTCTATCTTTTATTCTTTCTTTCCTGTAAACAGTACCATGTTATCACCTATATACCTTGCCCTAAGAATGCTCATACCATCTAGAACGAGATTGTCATTGATTGAGTCCAGGTGATCTAGGCTATGTAGCCTTCCTATAAAACTCCCCCTCAACCACTCCATTTTGACCTCAACTACATTGAATTTGATACCTTCCCACCCTCCATTAGCAATTTTGTTCTTTGTATCCTTGTTCATTACATGAGCGTAGGATTAATATTGTGGTTTCCTTATCCACATTACCACTTTTCACTATTCTTTTGCAGTTGTTCCTTTTCCTTATACGTCCATCGACTCTATTTTTTGTCGTGTCTCCCTTCCTTACATCTTTTATACCTGGTCTATTCACTTGCAATTTAGTGTTCCCTATCCATATACTACCCAACTCCATTTCTAGAGCCCTTTCATTCTTGACATCTAAAAATGGACAAGCCCAAATTTGCATCCCTTCTAGTCTAACTTCCCTAATATGAATACTTCATTTACCCTTCCCCATCTTCTGAAAACTTTTCACATATCATACTCTCCAAAGTTGTTTGAGAAGTGAAGAAGTAGTACATAATGCCATATCTTTCATTCGATTCAGACCCTTATTGTGCATGTTTCCACCTTCGGTCAAGGTTGTTCTCGACACCTCTTATTAAGATAGCACACTAATATTACTAACACTTTAACGGTTATGGTATGGATTAGGAATGCAAGATCGAAAACAAATTATCAAGGAGGTAATGGTAGTAATTAGGGATGGAGGTGTCTATGTAGAGAGATATTAATCTTGAGGGATTGAAACTTTTTAAGAGAGTAATAATGATAAAACACAATGTTAATGGAGATAAATGTAAGGAAGGACGACCGAGTGAAAGTTTGGAACTGACAATGATAACTACTAAAAAAAGATATACAGCGACTTAATTTAATGATAAAAAATTATAATCATGACTAAATAGGTAATTGATTTTTTTTAATTAGTAAATGATTTGGCAATAAAAAAATTATTTACTTAGTAAATAGTGAATATAATTTTTCCATCTCTAAATAATCTTCACTAAATATTTATTTATATTTTATGACGAAAAGTTACTACAAAATACGATGCTAAATATTTCAAATTGATTTTATGAAACTATTTATGATAGCACTGATAAAAGAAAAAAAATCCAAAATATAGGTAACCGATTTAAACTGAAAGTTTTCATTTATTCTTTCAAAACCAAGAAATTTAGTTCGATTTAATACAAATGAATTTGAACCACTAACTATTTAAATATTATATTATTACATACATTTTTCTTAACAAAAATAATAAACCTTTATAAAAAAAATTATATAAAACCTTACAATTTTACACAAAAATGTCCAAATATTATAACCCTATCTTAGAACTTTCTAAAATTGTTCGTGTGTACTCTCATTTTACATCATGTTCTACCACTTAAGGTTTCTTCTACCCTTATTCTTAATTTTGTCCAACACCTAACCTTCATTAAGTTTTTTTTTTCTTCCACTTATTAAAATAAAATATAATTAAACATTATAAATATTATATGATAAATTATTTTGTTTATTTTTTATTCAATTTATTAATATATTTATTATATATATATATTATGCTTTTATGTAAATAACACACATCTTAATTCAATAAATTATTATTTTTCTCTTTTAATAGCTTTATTTTCTGGTTTCGTTTCAACTTTTTTTCTTCTATGTTCTTATATTTCCTATATGGTTCTTCAAAAGCTCATTTTGTTGGCATTTACTAATCTCTTTTTGTTGATTGAACATAAATAAAAAAAACTGTATCATAAATATTCCAACTTCTCCTTTTGTGGGGAGAAAGAAAACAATAAGTAATGATAATGGAGGTGAGGGTTACGGATTTAAAAGGGAATATAAATGCTATTAAGTGCAGTGTGTGTAGGTGTCTCAAATACAATATTGTTTTGAGGATTTTATGGACACTATGAGATATAGCTTATCATATTTTTATTTTAGGGTTAAACATCATTTCAATGCTTTAATTTTTTTTTCTGATAAAAAAAATAATATTTTATAAGAAAAAGGCTATAAAACTGATTTTTTAAAAACTTTGTTTGTTATTTGTACTTGAACGATAATATTAATTTTTTAATTAAAAAATATATTAATAAATGAGTATATCTACTAAATTTTTTTATTAAATAATTAATTATTATTTAACTAAATTAAATGTCATTTTATAAACTAAAAAAATTATTGGTATTTAATCATTAGAGACTCATTAACTACCAAAGTTTTAGCTACTTACTACTTTATATTCTAAATTCTTCTCTATTAATTTTTTAGAGACTCATTTAAAATATAAAATATTAGTAGTTAAAACCTTGGTAGCTATTTTAGATACTAATTTAAAAATTATTTTATAATTTTTTTATTAATAATATAAATTATTTTAGATATGAATAATTTTTTAAGTCTCTAAATTAGTATCTAATTAATTTAGACAATATAGTGACTAATTATTTTTGTTTCTAAATTTGATTGTTATTTAATGATTTTATTGTAGTTATATAAATTATATAAAATACTAACAACAATGAAATCTATGTAATTTAAATTCACCTTTGGTAATGAATAAAGACACATATTTAGGTGTTGTGGAATGTCGTTATTAGTTGGGAATTAAAAATTGAAAGAATCCAAAAAACACAAGGCATGATTCAATTGGTGCCAAACTAATAACACTGATACTGTTTCATTATAGTATTCGTGTTATTAATTTAGTTGTAAAGAGTTATACATAACTTTAGAAAATATTTTTTTTTTAAATTTTCGTTAACAAGGTATTAGTTATCATAAATGAGATTAGGAAGTTTCCTAAACTTTGTTTCGATGAAGTTTTTATAAACTTATCTGCCTAGGCACAATGATTTTACACTTTAAAATAATGAAAATAAAAATTATTTCGTAAGGATTACAATTAAAATGTTCTTAGCATATAAGCACAAAAGACAATGATTTTATTTAATTTTTAAAAAATATTAAAATAAAAAATCACTTATTTTACGAGAATTGAAGTAAAGTTTAACCTTTTCGATAATCAAATGAACTAGTTAAATTTATATGTAAATAAATTAAATAATCACTAGACAAATTTTTAGAAAGACTAAAATAAAAACTCACTTATTTACGAGAATTAAAATAAAATGTAACCTTTTCCATAATAATTCAATGAATTAATTCAGTTTAAAGGTAAATAAATTAAATAATTAATAAACAAACATATTGAATTGTGAGTCTACCTGGAGAACAAGATTCTTGGTTTTCATTATATAAAATAACTTTTCCTATTTTCATAAAACAGTTACATTTTTTATTTATTTATAATCAATAGTAAATATGTTTTTCTTTTCATTTTTTCTTTTTTATGATTGATATATGAATTATTTAAAGTACAGATGAGAATCAGATATTTATTTGATAAAAAAAATTAACACCATAACAAACTTAAAAAATAGTAGATATTTTGTACTCTTGAAAAAAAAAATATGAAATGAATATAACATGTCCCCATCAAATGTGCTTGAAACTCATGAATGTGGTTTCTTTTCACTGCTAAATTCTTCTGTGTTTGGTCCAGCTTTCAACTTGTTAATGTATAACTGTGTGAACCACAGCTACACACACTTCATCTTTGTCTCTTGCATTCATTGAACATGCTAAGTAGGTGGAACTCTCAACTTCTACCATCTACACATAGTTGAGGTGGAAGGTTTCCATAAACATTGAAAACCTATATTGGGATTCTTTTTTGACAAAGAATAAACCTAACTAGGGTACATTAATTAGGGTCTTCATTTTCTTAAGTGAGTGTACTCTAGCTACTTGGGAGAATATTTCACTTTGCTAAGTGAAACATGTTCTAAAAGAAGGTTATATTAAAAATGTAGCCCTAATAATTGACCAAAAGTTATGAGGACTCTCAATTAATTGCTTGAATTCTTAAGAATGTAACCTAATAAAAGAAAAAAACAAACTTTAAGGATAAGAAACACATGGTAGTTTTTTTTTTTTTTAGTTGTATCAATAAGAAATCTCTTATTCGATATTACATATGGGTTGAAATTAAAAAAGAACAAAGGTTGTTTTTTTTTCTTCTCTTTGAATTCTATGTTTGGATATTTATGGTTTTTTTTTTTTTATTTCAAGCCACTATTTAGTTTTAAACATGTATTTTTTTTGTAAAAAAGGACATTTCTTTATTAATGTAGGGTAAAACCTCTTTTGTTCCTTTTATGCAAAGTACATAATATTTATAATATATCACGTGTTATGTTGATACACACTGGCCCATTAACGTAATTAGATCCAAGAGAGAAATTAAACAACCCAAATGGATAGACAATTTTAGAAGTTAGGAAATAAGTTAGAAGGAGGTTTCATTGTAATAAAACAAAAAGGACACTGGATGATTTAACAAAGAAATACTTTGTAAGGCCCATTCGGCTCACTCGATGTCTATTTACGTACGCTGAAACAAAAATGAATATAAAAAGTTTTTTGCCCTAGTTTTTTTAGTGAATTCTCTCTTATCCTTAGTGTAGTTGTAGCAAAAGTCTAGAAATTTGGTGCTTTCATTACCATTACCATGCATCCAAAACCCCAAACAAAAGATCAAGAGGAAATACTACACGCCATCCAAGAACGTCTCTCTATATTCAAGTGTAGATTGAGGATAATCATACCTAATAGGTAGACATGGAGGCACGTAATGACTCTATGCAAGCAACCCTCACTTTTCTCATAGATCAAGTTTCCTCCATTCCACATGAAGAGCACACGGTTCCCCCACCTAGTGGCGCCCAGTATTTTCGAATTACTGTCACATCATCCCGCCTTAAAAGTGGCAACCAACAAGCTATCCGTAATCCTCACAAAACAATGTTCACCACCGTACAAACCCCTCTCATACGATCTGCCCACCCAAGCTCCAACTGGCTTTCTTTGAAGGCCCTGAACAACTAAATTAGCTCTTCCAAGCGGAACAATATTTTGCGTTTTATTAGATTTCACCGGAACAAAGATTGTCTATGTTCTAGTGCAGAAAGTCCTATTTACGATAATAAATTCACAGTGCTTTTACTACCAAACGTTGTCCATCAAAACACAGTGACATTTTTGAAATTAAAACGAGTGTAAAACGACGATTGTGGGTGAAATCTCCGTTTTAGACCAAAGTTGCTTGGTCTAAAATGACGACTGTGGGTGGAATCGCTGTTTTATACCAAGCGCTTTGGTCTAAAACAATAGTTTCACTCACAGTCGTCGTTTTAGAGCAAGCAGCTTTGGCCTAAAATGGAGGTTTTACCTAAGAACTGCCGTTTTAGAGTCATTTTATTACTCTAATTTGAAGCGCACCACTTACGCTTTTGTTTTTCCTTTGTCTTTGTGCTTTGTCTTCGTGCTCTCTACTTATTCTTCATCTTCGTGCTCTCTGCTCATTGTAAGTTCTTTCATTCACTTATTCACTCATTCCATTCTCCTCCATGATTATTTGTTTCTCTTTTTTGTTTCTCTTATTGTTGTTTCATTGTCTTTCCACCGCCAATTTCATTGGTTTCCTTGTGCCACCATTGGCTGCTAGCTGTCGTCGTTGCTACTGTTTGCTCGCCGCTGTCGTTCGTTGCCATTGTTCTTCACGCACCAGGTTGGTGGTGTTTTTAATTTTTCTAATAAGTTTTTAGTATTACTAATTTGTATATTTTGTATTTATTTTTAATTTATATTTATATTATGTTAGTTGTTTGGTTATAATAGAATTATTAAAGTGTTAGATTGGAAATAGATTTATATTATTTATTATTTATAATTAATTTAATGATTTTTAATTTGTATTAGTATTTATTATTAATTTATATTATGTTAGTTGTTAGGTTATAATAGAATTATTAAATTATTATAGATTTATATTATTTAGTATTTATAATTAATTTAATAATTTTTAATTTCTATATTTAGTATTTATTATAATTTGTATTTATTATTAATTTATACTATGTTAGTTGTTAGATTAGAATAGAATTATCGTTTTGGTATTGAGTCCGAGGGTGTTCGACCCTTGACAATTGATACATGTTGGTATTGAGTCTGGGGTGTTCGACCCTCGACAAACGTGAGATTTCACACTCATTAGTGAACACCTGAATGACCATTACATAACATAATGGATCAAAATTGGATTAACTCGGTTCGAATAAGTGATGAGTACGAAAGAGGAGTACAAGAATTTATACAATTTGCGCAACGTAATGCCAATAATAGTGGTCATGATGGAATAAACCCTAAAGTTTAGGTCTTTGTGCGTTAATTGTTTGAATAAAAGGAGATTGGATGTTAAAAAAAATCAGGAAGCACCTTCTATGTGATGGGTTTCTTCGATCTTATACAATTTGGATAGGACATGGTGAATTATTAAATTTACCAAGTGTTTTCGTATCCGAAGAATATGTGGGGTCCACCTTAGAAGATGCAGTACATGGTGAAGTAGATGATGATCGATTGGAGGACATGATTCGTGATGTTGAAGACGAGTCTTTTGCAAAAGCGCATGGATATGTTAGTATGTCAAACAATGCAGAAACTCCATTGTATCCTCGATCAACTAATTTTACACAATTGTCGATGGTGTTAAGATTGATGAATTTGAAGGCAATAAATGGAGGGACTGATAAAAGCTTCGCAGAATTGCTTCAGTTGTTGAAGGATATGCTTCTAGAGGGAAATACTTTACCTAATCGTAATTATGAGGCCAAAAAGATTCTTTTTCCGATGGGTATGGAGTATAAAAAGATACATGCATGTCCTATTGATTGTATATTATACAGGAAAGATTTTGAATTGTTGAAAATTTGTCTGAGGTGTGGGTTATAACGCTATAAGTTGAAACAAAAAGATGATGATACTATTGAAGAGATAGAAAAGCATGGACCCCCGACTTGGTTTAGCTATAGACAAATGAATTCGTTTGGTAATATGAGTACGAATCACAGTTTATGGCCTATTTTATTAGTTATTTACAACTTACCTCCTGGATTGTACATGAAGTGAAAATACATGATGTTGTCCATGTTGATATCTGGTTAAAGACAACCAGGAAATGACATAAATGTTTATCTAAGTCCTCTAATTGAATATTTGAACTTAATGTGGGATCAGGGTGTTGAAGTATTTGACGGATTTACTAATGAAACTTTCAAGATGCATGACATGTTATTTTGCACCATCAATGACTTTCCAGCATATGTACCTTATCATGGTATAATGTTAACGGGTCATAAAGCATGTCTAATTTGCGAAGAAGACACTGCTTCTCAGCAATTGAAACATGGAAGCAAGACAATATATCTTCAGCATCAGAGGTTTCTTAGAGGTCATCATCCTTACCAGAGGTTGAAAAAAGCCTTTAATGGACATCAAGAGACTGACAATCCACCAACTCCATTAATTGGTGTTGAGGTTTACGAAAAGGTAAATAACATAGACCATACCTTCAACAAGTCGAAAAAGAAGTCAAATGTGACTAACATATGAAAGAAAAAATCAATCTTCTTTGATCTTCTGTGCTCGTCGAGGTTAGAAGTCAGACATTGTATAGATGTAATGCATGTTGAGAAGAATGTGTGTGATAGTTTAATTGGTACACTTCTTAACATTAATGGGAAGATGAAGGATGGTCTAAATGCTCGTTTAAATTTGATTGAGATGAACATACGAGGCGAGTTGGCACTGATACAAATGGGTACACGTACATATTTGCCCCTAGCCTGTTACACCATATCAAAAGATGAAAACAAAAGTTTTTGTCAAATTCTAAAGGGTGTGAAAGTGCCACAAGGACATTCCTCAATTGTGAAGAGCCTAATGTCAATGCAAGATTTGAAGTTAATTGGGTTGAAGTCTCATGATTGTCACATCTTGATGCAACAATTGTTGTTGGTAGCTATTCGTGGGATCGTACCAAAAAAATGTTAGACATACCACAACCTGTTTGTGCTCATTCTTCTGTTCCATTTGTTGTAAAGTCATTGATCATGTAAAGTTAGATGAACTTGAAGATGAAATTGTTGTAATCTTGTGTGAATTGGAGATGTTTTTTCTCCATCTTTTTTTTGACACCATGGTTCACCTAGTTGTGCATGTAGTAAGAGAGGTTAAATTGTGAGGACCAGTGTACTTAAAGATGGATGTATCCTGTTGAGCGGTATATGAAAATTTTGAAAGGGTATGTCAAAAATCATTATTGTTTAAAAGTTTTAATGATTGAAAGGTACATAGCTGAAGAAAGTATAGAATTTTATCAAAGTACATGTCAAAAGCAAATCCAATAGGTCTTCCAGCCAACTCATGGCACCACATAAGTTCTACAAGTAAATGTTTATGTGGTGTACATGTGGTAAGAAAATCTTGATCAAAAGTCTTTCAAGCACATTTATATATATTGAATAACACAAATGAGGTTATACCTTACATAAATGCTCATAAAGTCGTTGTGAAGGCAAATAACACAAGACAACCAGAGAAATGGGTCTTGATGGAACATAATAGATCTTTCATGCCTTGGTTTAAAGACGAGGCATTAAAGGATTCAACGAAGAAGACCTTGACCTGGTTGGCTGTTGGATTGATGTTTGATGTCATTTCTTGTATAGGTTATGAAGTGTACAATTGTATATTTTACACGAAGCCTATGGATGAAAAGAGTATAATTCAAAATTGTGGGGTTACTCTTGAAGCTGAGTCAATGCAATTTTCCACCTCAAAAGATACAAATCCTGTAGTTGGATCAATGGCATACTATGGTATTATAGAAGAGATATGGGAGGTTGACTATACTAAGTTTTTTGTTCTAGTTCTCAAGTGTAAATGGGTTGACAATAAGAGTGAGGTTAAAATTGATGAATCAGAATTCACATTAGTGGACTTTCGAAAGATAGGTTATCAATATGAGTCATTTATAATGGTTCAACAAGCATCACAGTTTTCTACGTCAAAACATTGGTAAGTCGTTTTACACGGAAAAAAACAGGGGAAACTATTGATGATATTGAAAAATGCTGACCCCCCCCCCGTTCATTCACACCAATGATAATGAATAAAGATGACGATGTAGTTGATGATGTACATGCAAACCATAAAGACCACAGTGTGAAGGAATTTACATATGAACATTCAACCCACTATGGTAACAAATTTAGAAATATTTTTGATAATACGAATTTAGAATTTTATGTATTTGTTTTATATGATTTTCTTTCGATGTAATTTAACTAATGTTTGTTACCTAATTTTTTAACAAAGATATGACTAACGATTAGACTCCAATTTTTTCTATCTCCCCTTTTGCACGAGCCAGCAGAGGACCTACCAGACTTAGGCATCTCTCATTGAGACGTGCTAGTGGTGAGAAGACACCTGTCAACATTGACATCAACACTGGAGTAGGTTCTGGGTCTTATGCTGAGACTTTGAGCAACTATCTTGGAATTGTTTCTCGTGAGAGGCTTTCCATATGATTAATTTATGGGATGGTGTGTTTGAGGTTGACTGGAACATGCTTTGGGAGGATGTCCTTGTAAGTTTTACATTATTATCGGTATCATATATTTCTTTTTAATATTAATTGATCAATTTTAATTTTATGATATTATTTTGCAGACACATTTTGAGATGCCTAATGTGGAACCACTAAGATTTAAATATTTTATCTAATATTGGCATTTAATTCCATCATTTTAAGTCACAACTGACGACAAGTTATGTTTTTGGTTGTTATAAAGGCCTAAATCCTTGTTTAAAGTACATCAATATTGATGAGGAGACATTGCGTCTTTTTTTTCAAAGCCGTGAATCTAAAGTGTGGTTGGTAAGTGAAGTTACTTAATTATTTTATTTGTGAATCATAACATTAATTATTTAATATTATTTTATTCACTTTCTTTATTTCATTTATGACAGGATCGTCGAAAGAAAACTCAAGAGATAGCATTAAAGAATGTCACCTCACACCTAATGTCTTGTTCGGGGTATCGAAAGCTTGAAAATCATTGATGTGGAAAATGAGCAATCCAAATAGGGGACTGTGTTTGCGATTGATACAAGTGTCAGTGAACCTCCATCCCCATCATCCCGCCACCAAAAATGGAAGATGGTTTGAATTAAAAAGTCGAGTGCATATAGTTATGAGCAATCACAGATAATCTCAGAAAAAAATTGTAAGTTATTTTTATCCTCTTTTGCATTTATTTTAAAGCATTAATTATATCAAAACTTATATGATTTTGGTCTCTTGCAGGATTCTTTGGTTAAGCAAAGCTCCCAAGGTAATTTTGTATCTCAAGGTCGTCAAGATATCCCGATTGAAGCAATTGGATGACCTGAGCACCCTGGTCATGTACGTGCAACTGGAAAAGGGGTTGGAATTAAATATTATTTCGGAGCTGCAACACGACACTCATCCTTCTCCCCCACCTCAGAGACCAAAGTAAAACTTACAAGTAAGATACATTAAGAATTAATGGAGGAGATCAGAAAGGAGACTGAACGTGTGCAACTAGAGTTGCGATAGGAGTTTCTATCGCAACAACATTGTGCTGAGTTGCTTGAGCCGCATGTTAGTTATGCTCCCAAGAGCACAAAGGGGAGTTGTGTAGCTCCTACAACCTCATGGGGGGGGGGATGTCATTGGCCAAATAAGCCAATGTGAGTTATTGATAGAGGGTGACATCTTTCCTCAGGTGGTGGCCATTGGAAAAGTCTATCAAGAGGCCACCACCTTACATAACGCTCCTCTCCCCTCTAATGTGGTGAAGGTAACAGTGGAAAAAAATGAGTAGTTGATGCTCATGTTCCACTACCTTGAGATGAGGTAACCATTGTGGCTGATGCATTTCATACATTCATAGCCTAACCCAGACACCTTGATGGAATGTGCCTTCATGACAAAATTGATTTGTTGAAATTTTGGAGGATTTGTGGAAGCTTCAATGGAGGAAATGTGCAAGGATGACTCTCATGGAGCTATAGATTCCTTGAAGATGCATGATAGGTAGGGAGAGTGATTGGTTGGACCATATCACTTGAGTTAGGTGAAGAAGAAGATTAAAGTATCTATCCTAGAGAGGCAAGACAAGGGAGTGAGATGGCTAGCAATCTTGGCAACAATTCACTCATTCATTAATCTTCCAAAATTCATGAGCCAAACACCCCTTTATATTGCTTTAGGGTCTGGCCATTGTACACATAATTTGGTGGGAAATTCAAATGGACAAATGTTTGAAAATAGGCGCCTATTTGAGCTCACAAGGGAGGCGTGATATGGTATGCATCATTTGACTCAAATTAGGTCTAAAGGATCGACCAAGGTTTAATTAGGAGTTTCTAGAAACCCTAATTTAACCTAGGTTGGTTTTTAGATGCCTAAATTCAACCCTAATTACATTTAAGAAAAATTACAAGTAAAATTCTTATTCTACTTTTGACAAAAATAAATTCTACTCTACACTAGGTTTATGGATTTTTGAACATGTATAGGAAAGTTTCTCTGCCATCAGTAGCAGAGTCTCAATCTTCTTGGATCTTCCTTGCCATTGACCTAGTTGTTGGGCCTGAGCGTGACCTTCTTCCATCACCCCCTCCTTCTTGAAGAGGATTTGTCCTCAAGTCACAAGTTTCTGCCTCTTCATCTCCACTACCTGCAAAAGGTGTTAGATCCATAACATTGAAGGTAGTATGTACTCCATATTCCTCAGGCATGTCAAGTTGATATGCATTATTATTGATTCTTTTGAGGACTTGGAAAGGACCATATCCTCGGGGACTAAGTTTGGACTTTCTCTTATTAGGGAATCTATCCTTCCTAAGGTGAAGCCAAACCCAATCTCCTTCCTAAAATATAATCTCTCTTTCCCTTATTGTTATGTTTCATATATTTCTCTGTTTGTTGTTGTATTTATTTCTTAATCCTCTCATGCATTTTCTTTACAAATTCAGTCATTATTACTCCTTCCTTATGTACAAATTCTTGTGGATTAGGTAGAGGTAACAAATCCAAAGGAGTAAGAGGGTTAAATCCATACACAACCTCAAATGGAAAAATATTAGTAGTTTTATGAACTACCCTATTATATGCAAACTCAATATGAGGAAGATACTCATCCTAAGATTTGTGGTTGCCTTTCATGATTGACCTAAGCATAGTGAAAAGAGATCTATTTACAACTTCAGTTTACCCATCCGTTTGAGGATGACAAGAACTTGAGACAGCAGAAGCGACAACAACGAAGAAGACAAATGCAGGCTCAAGGAAGACAAGAGGAAGCACCAGAGAAAAAGAGTTGAAGAGAACGAAAGTGCCAGAAAAGGAAGTATGAAAGCGTAAGTGACGCGTTTTGTCTTAGGATAAAAAAAATGTTTTAAGAATGTGGCTAAGAGGTAAAGTCACATTCTTAAACAAAGCGCTTTGTTTAATAATGCAACTATAACAAAAAGTCGCATTCTTAAATAAAATTAATTTCAAAAAAATCATCGGATTTTGAATGACATTATCTAACTATAAAAACGCATTAAATAAAAAGTCGTTGTTTTTATATTTTTTACTAACCTAATTTTTAGAATATTTACACTCCTCAAATTTCCTTCGCCATCCATTTCATTCAAAGAAGAAATAAAAAAGATAACTACTATGAAAAGAGAGTCTTTCCATCGGAAATCATAAAATAAATAAAAAACAAATAAATAGTTTTCAATAAATGTTTATGAAATCGAGGAAGCAAATACAGAAAATAAATATAGAGAATGAAAAAATAGAAAACTTAATTGGAGACTGTACTTTGGAATTTCCAAGTTTGCAGCTTGAATGTATCAAAACGATTTCCCTCCACAATGAATGTTGTACCATTGATCCATGTGAGTGAGGATCATGAACCAAGCTGTCATAGGTCACATCAATCAAAGGTACCATTTTGATGTGTAAGGCTTCGAAGCCAAGTAAGCAAATCCAAGCCTGAGATGATAGATTGATTGAGAGGTTGTGAGATGTGTAAGGTGCACAACATCTAGGGTTTCTTCTTCTCATTTTAATGCAGATTCCTGCAATGTATCAGAAGCTTTATCTGTGGTGCCATAGATGTAGTCATAAAATGCCATAATCAAGGAGTAGTTTGTTCTGAACTGTGTATGGTGCAAAGAATGAAACCTGCAAAAATATCACAAAACTCATTTCTTTCTTACTAATTGGTTCTCCATAACAGAAATGCTAGTAATATTATATGAATTTGTTCACTAATACATAATAAAATCATAAAATAGAAATCAATTTTTATAGACCAAAATAATTAGTTATCATAAAATTAAAATAGAGACTATTTTAAAAACTAAAAAAAAAATAATTTCTAAATTAATTTCTATTATTTTTTATTATTGTTAAATAGTTTCTAAATTGGTGTCTAATTAGTAAGGTTTTAACTATCAATTATTTAGTTTTTAAATTTGGTAGTAAAAACCTTGATTCCTATTTAGATACCAATTTAAAAATTATTTAACAATAATAAAAACTAATTTAGAAATCAATTTTTTTTTAGTTTCTAAAATGGTTTCTAATTTAGTTACTATTGTAATTAATTGTAGTCTATATTTTAGAAATAGAAAACTATAACTATGGTTTACAATTGATGTATGTAAGTTATTTTACACGTTTTCATAAATTTAATAAACTTCAGTTAATAATAAAACATGTTAAAAATAATATGAATGAAAACACAATTGATTTGTTATTAGTACATGATCTTGAAATTTAACAATAAGTATTAGTTATCATTTAGGTGGAAAAGATAATAATATGAAAACGAGATAAAGTAAGATAAATTATTTATGTATGATCAGTTGCGCATTTGACTTTCTCTTAAATTTGTTGCACATTTATTAATAAAAACCTATCTAATAAAAAAATGTTTTTAATTCTTATATTTTCAGTAAAATGTTATCAAGGTTTCATATTTTTATATCACTAAGTTTAATTATTAAACATTAAACCAATGAATTTAGTTTTTTTCATTAAATATTCATATTGTTTAAGAGAAAATAAAAGACACTAAATCTCCATGTTGTTTAAGGTTTAAGGTCCAAATTCATTATGAAAGAATAAGCACCTCAAAGTTGGAGTGACCCCATATTATATAGTACATGAAGTCAATATAAAGGACATACATTACCTTTATGGAGCAAATATGACAGCTGCATCAAATGAAGAGAAGAAAATATGACACGTGTACTGCAGCAAATGGATGAATGACAGCTGCAGCACGAGAATATGGAGTTAGACAAAGAATCAATCAAGTGATGAAATTGATTTGTTAGCTCATTAATATTAATATTACAGCTGGCAATGAGGAAAGTGTATATGTTTCATGTCTTATGTGGGTGATGAAATTCTTATAGACTATTTCTTCACTTGCATATATATGAAAAATGTATAATTTTTGCGTAGAAGTCTCTTTTCTATACTATACTATAATAGAGTAAACAATCATTTATGTCAATTTGCATATCTAGGATTAAATTCTAAGTGTTATATAGTGTGAAAATGTATGTGGATGACGATAGTTTGGAGTGTTTGATTTAAGGTTTAAGGTTTAAGGTTTAGGGTTTAGGGTTTAAGTTTTGTTTTTTAGAAATATAAAAGTAGTTGTACAAGAAATGTTCACTCATGCACAACTCAAATGATGAACCTAGGTGTTTCTCAACCAGGATTTTCCATTGAGACATCAAAGTGGTCTAGTTTTCACACTGGCAAATACTCAGCACAACTGGTATGATGAGTGGAGAACATGATGTGGGATTAGGGTGCAACGAAAATCAATGCTTATAAAATGGTATGGAACGTCATTGACAAACACTCGATGGTCGAACCTGCACCATATTTTTCTCGTCAAATTTCCCTAATAGTTATAGGGAGTATTACATGCTCAAAATTTTTCAGAGATGAAAAAGGGTGAATGAAGTCTTTATATCACAAAAGTTCAATAGGTGGGGAAAGAGGTTTCAATTCGTGAGGCTATATGATATCAGGAATGCAATACAAACAGAGAAAGAACTAGACAATATCATAAGTGAGAACTTTAATCTACATGTCAACATACCAAGATAGAGAAGGATCAAGATCCAAAAATATTAAGAACCAAGGAGCAAGGAACGACTAACATATTATTTGAAGGGAAAAGAAAAGGAAGCCAACTTATGTTGATGTTACAAAAGGAGTGTCCCTGTCTATGTCAACACATGATAGATGGAATGGACCAATGATACAAACCAAGAAGTTAGATCTACCATGGTTGGAAAATAGCTATGTTGGACACATGCAACTAGATGTATCATTTAACAAGGTCAATGACGGTTTTATCAAAGGGGGAATGAATACAATTAAAGTGAGGTATATCACTAGAAGAAAATTATTAAGAAACAATCAAATTTAGAGACAAAAAATAATTAGTCAATATATTGACTAAATTAAATACTATTTTAGAGACTAACAAATTATTGTTATCTAAAGTGGTTTGTATTATTAATAAAAAATTATAAAATAGTTTCTAAATTAGTATCTAAATTAGTTACCAAGGTTAGAGACTAATTTAAAATATAAAGTAGTTAGTAACTAAAACCTTGGTAGCGAATGATTAGATACGAATTTAGAAACTACTTTAAACATCAATAATTTTTTAGTTTATAAAATGTCTCTAATTTAATCAATATAGTGACTAATTATTTTGGTATCTAAAATTAGTTTCTATTTAATGATTTTCTTGTAGAGTATGGGGGACAACATAGTTTTATTAACATAGAAAAGCGATAAAATTGTAGAGGAAATGGTAAAACTCAATAAAAGGTGGTTTGAAAGTCTATTTCAATCTATAGTGCCATGGTCGGAATAGAAAATGTCAAGAAACCGATTAGTTTGGGTAAGATGCAGTGGGATGCCTCTTTCTACTTGGAACGTAAAGTGCTTCAACAAGGTTGATGCCGAGGTCAAAACTTTGATTCTTATATTGACGAAGCAACGCTAGCCTAAGATTCAAGGCTCAAGGTTAGACTATCATTGGGTTTTAATGCCTCGCTCAAGCAAGATATGAAGATTAATGGACAAATCTGTGTTGTAGTAGTGGAAGAGGAAATGCCAAACAATGTTAATAATTAGTACCAATGTAGCTGGTAGCATATGAAATCGTCAAACATCATCTCCTCTTGGATTCTCTAGTAAAGGGAACCATATTCTCTGATCACCAACATGACAATGAAGATAACCAAATATAAGGATTTAGGGACAAAGGAGATTTCTTTGCACCAAAATAGTAGTGATTCTAGCGCTCAACATCGTCAAGTGGCGCATATGGAGGAGAATGATCAATGTTCGGTGCAACCTTGGCAAACTTCTCCTCAGGAGATTTTTGTATCTCGAAACCATAGACTAGTTCACGTTGAAAACCTTTGCACAAATTTAGTAAAATATGATTGGTTAGACTATAGGAAGCAAACAACTCAAAATTTGGCTATGGTTAAAATACATAATGAAGTCTTTCTTGTACTCCTTTTCAGAATGGGTAATGGACTCCATTCAATGTATTAAGAGCTACACTTGATCAATAGGTGTGTAGTGTGGGATTCTACTATAAGGTTGAAGGTAGGGAATGCATAATTGGTGGAGGATGCGAGTGTAGAAATAAGATGTTGTAGCTCAATTAGGAATATGTGAATAAGTGGAGGTCTCTAGAAGTAGAGATTGTAATATGTGGATGTGGGTTAAAGATACAGATCCAGAATGATGGACTAATAAGGGCAGAGGGGTTGAAGGAAGGTGTGCGTTGGGAGAACCATATTGTTGGGAAGATATGACATTATTGAGAAGGAAAGATTCTTGGGGTTGTTGGGAGGGAAACTCGTAGTGTGAAGTTTGTCAAACTTTTAATAACAATAATTAAAAGAGGTTAGAGTATATAACAATTTTTTGTGGAAAAGAAAAGGTATGATCTGGTATTGTATTTATGTACAATTCTGGTGGATTTTACTACCCTTACCAGTTTGACTTAGCCCTGGCTAGAAGCCGAGAATGTTTGTTGTAAATGTTTTTATGCAGGGAGATATGGAAAGCCAAACTGGATCCACGAGAAGAAAGAATGAAGAATCAGAAGTCCATATGTGCCATTGCAGCTAAATGCTAGGAAGGCGACATCAATCAAGCAGCGACATAGCGAATTAAGCAGAGGTGAAGAGAGTTTGGGCGAACAACAACCAATTTATTGAGACAACAACCATTATATAGGTGCAGGGGTTGTGGCTATGTAGGGAATGATTGATAAGGAAGTCTTGGAAAAATGAAGATGAAGGAAGAAATAAGCATATGCTGACAGGTTTGAGCTAATTGGAATGTATGTAAAATAAATTGTGGTTAGTAGTGTTGAATAATTCTGCAGAATGAACAATATAGTTATGGGTTGGTTTAGGATCCTGATATGCTTGTGTAATTCTTAGGAAGTCTGAGCTTTTTTTTTTTATTTATGATTCATATTGATTTTTTTTGTCAGATAGGAGGTAGGATTCATTTGAGATGTATAAGGGTTGGAACACCCCTGAAGTGTCCCCTTTAATTCATTTATTTTTTCTAATAAAAAAAACTAGCTAAAAAATTATTTTATTAATGTTAAGTTAAACATATTATAAAAAAAGATTATATTAAAAATATAGTCTAAAAAAAACTGTTAATTAATTACTTGAATCTTTGGAATGTATCCTAATAAAAGAAAACTTTAAGATAAGAAACGTGTTTTATTTATTTATTTTATAGTTGTATCAATAAGAAATCTCTTATTAGATATACATTATTTAAGTTATTACATATTAGTTAATTTAAGAAAAGAATATGGGTTTTTTCATCTTCTTTGAATTCAATGTTTGGAGATTTGTGCTTTTCATGGACATTTCTTTAGTAATATAGGGTAAAACCTCTTTTGTTTTTGTATGCAAAGTATATAATATTTATAATATATCATGTGTTACACTTTAATTTGCTTGTCCAAAGTGTAATAAGACTCAACATCCTTATTTAACATAGGGATATTCATAGATAGGATTATCACCCACCAAAGAACTATAACATAGGACCAAAATACATTGATTAATATTTCTCTTGGTCTTTATTAATATTAAGCTAACTCTTTGACTTGTATAGGAATAGGTTTGAATCCATGTTGAAGAGTTGAATCCCAAACTTTGTCAATGTTATTCATTGTGTGGCCACACTCATGTTCATTCCATCCTTCAAGAGAGTGAACTATCCCAGCTATGCGCCAAGCACTCATTACCCTTCTTGGCAACCAATCCTACAATTAAAATATGATACATGAAGTTTTATAATAATTTAAGATGTTAACAAATTTTAATTCAATCTTTCTTAAAAATTATAATAAAATCATTAAATAAAAATCAAAATTAGAAACAAAAAATAATTAGTTACTATATTGATTAAATTATAAATTATTTTAGAAACTAAAAAATCATTGATATCTAAAGTAGTTCTTATTATTAATAAAAATTTATAAAATAGTTTTTAAATTAATATCTAACAATTAGCTACCAAGGTTTTAGCTACTAATTACTTTATATTCTAAATTAGTCTCTACTAGTGTCTTAGAAACTAATTTAGAATCTAAAATATTAGTAGCTAAAACTAAGTAGTTAATTTAAATACAATTAAAAATTATTTTATAAATTTTTATTAATAATAGAAACCCTTTAGATAAACATAATTTTTTAGTATCTAAAATAATATATAATTTAGTCAATATAATAATTAATTTTTTTTTCTAAATTTAGTTTCTATTTAATAATTTTTTATAGTGAAAATAAATCAATTGAAAAAAAAAAGAAGATAATTAGAACTAACCTCACAAGAATGGATATTTTCAAGAGAAGGAGGAGCTAACATTGCTGGTGTGCAATGGTAGAAGCAATCTTTGCGATATTTCTTTGGTGGAAATTGTGTGTATGGAGTAAATAATGTTCCTTCGGGTGCCTTTTGTTGTTCTTCTTCACTCACTTCATCTCCTACTAACCAAACCTATCAAAAGCAAAAATGAAGATGAAAAAAAGGGAACTTTTTGTTTGTAATTATTAACAAAATGGGGTCAAAAATTAAGAAATGTGTTTTATGTAATTTTTGTGTTAGCCGATTTTGTACACTACACTCATCTTTTGATATTTTAATATTGTACTTCCTATGGTGATTTTTTTTTTAAAACTTTCATATATAAATTATCAGTTCCAAAAAAATGTCTGAGAAATACTTTTAATTTCAATTCTACCAAAGGAAACAAATTATTATTCTCGTATCATTTTCTAAAAATATTAAACATTTATTATGCCAAGTCTTATAAAAAAAATTCTATGATTTGAACAAAACAAGGAAAGATAAAAAAAAAAACATTCGTGAGGAACTCATATCGATCATTTTCAACTCTTCATAACAGAGGAAGCAGATGAAGATAATTTCCACCCATATTGTTCAATTTGTTTAAATAGAATTTAATATGATTTTACACCTTTTTCCTTTTATCTCTTTTTTTCCTCTCTTATTGAATGCAAGAAAAAAAAAAAAGGTAAGAAATTATGAAGCAAAATTCCATATCAAAATGAAGCAAAATATAGAGTAAAAGTGAAGCAAAGAAAGTTGTGTCATGTAATTTTACCGTCTGTGTGCTAGTTTTGGAAAAGGTCAAATTAGTTTCAGAGCTCTTGAATGACTTTTTGAGCCTCACATAATCATCTTCATACAATGTAGCAACCTGAAATATAATAGAAGAGTTAAAGTACATGCCATTTTAGATGGATATCTAGTGAGAAAATAATTCTAAAATAAAGATAATATATATTTTTTGTCTTTATAAATTTTTTTAAGCTCATCTTGTGTTATATTTTAAGAAAACCTTTTTTATTTTTCTAATTTAAAATAAATAATTTTTGTCTTCAAAATTTAGACAAACATTTTATAAGAGGGTTGAAAATTGTCTTTCAATAGCTTTCTGTTTCACATGCAACATTTTGTGACGATGGAATAGGGTGATATGATGCTATGGAATAGGGTTATATGGGTTGAAGTAATTCTAGTATTTTTAATTTATTATTTATTTATTAAAAAAAGATGAAAATTGCTTTAAATGTATAGTATATACTATGAGTTAGGGTAACTTTAATATTCTTAATTTATGATTTATTTTTTATTAAAAAATATGAAATTTGATTTAAATGTATAATATTTATTATATGGATTGGAGTAACTCTAGTATTCTTAATTTATTATTTATTTTTTTAAAAAAAAATTATAAAAACTGATTTAAATGTATAGTAAAAAGTTGTGCTTTTCAGATTTAAAAGAACAAAAAAATAGAAAAAAAAATTAAAATATTTGAGAAGAAATAAAAGAATTTTGGAGGCATTTAAAGAAAAACTGACCTGAACATTTTGTTGAGAGAGTGTGAAGGCAAGGCCATAAGCAACCTTAGTGAGTTTTCCCCTAAGCAAAACTTGAGTTGTTCCTTTGGGAATGGTGTTAAGAAGAAGAGCAATTACAAGACTGCTTCCATCTACAATCTTAACTTTCAACTTTGGATGTCTACTAACATATAATCCTCCATAGATGTTCAGCTCTTCTCCTTGATTTCTTAGCCCTAAGCTCAACACTTTTATCCCTTTTCTGTCTGCATCAAGTATTGCTTTTTCTATCATTGTGTTGATTCCCACTTTTTGTGATTTCAACAAGTACTGCAAAATGTTATATCAATTTTATTTTCACCATGCTTTCCAAGATCAGTAATAAACAAATTATCACATTCTAGTGAAATTATCACATGCAATAATACTGAAAGCTTTAGTGAAATCATTCATCCTTACATGTAATGATACAAAATAAAATAGTTGACACTTCAACAATTACTAATTGTATGTATACAAAATAATTTCATAGAATATTGTTCAAGGTTTTATGAACATTTTCTCAAAAGAAAATAAAAAAATGCTTTATTTTGGAAAAGCTAAAACTTTATGAATAAGAATAAGTAATTCTCAACCAAACAGCTAAGAGATTACAAATTTTGGTTAGTAGTTCCACAAAATTCAGGTCAAGCTAATACAAGAAAACAACTTATTTTTTTAATAAAATGGACTATCCTTATATTTTATTTTTTAATATACTTAATATGTGAATATATATATATATATATATATATATAATAAATTATGGTTCCCTTATTGGTAGGATTAGTTGAGTGGTTGTCTGAAATGTGTTGTATTGTATGATTATTTTAATTTTTTTATATGAATTAGATTACTCTTAAAGTGGTCATTTTTTTTTCTTTTATCTTTAAAATCTTTTGAATGAATTGTTATTTTATAGATGTATGGTTAACTCAAAAATATATTTCTTTAACTTTGAATTCTGAAATATTCTTTGTATAAAAGAAAATATATGTGAAATGAAGCTAGCAAATATAGAGAATGAGAATATAGAAAACTTACTTGGAGACTGTACTTGGGAATTGCCCAAGTTTGCAGCTTGAGTTTGTCAAAACGATTTGCCTCCACAATGAATGTTGTGCCATAGATCCATGTGAGGATCATGGACCAAGCTGTAAAAGGCCACATCAAACTCAGGTACCATTTTGAGGTGTAAGGCTTGGAAGCCAAGTAAGCAAATCCAAGCCTGAGATGATAGATCGATTGAGGAGTTGTGAGATGTGTAAGGTGCACAACATCTGGGGTTTCTTCTTCTCGTTTTAATGCAGATTCCTGCAATGTATCAGAAGCCTTATCTGTGGTGCCATAGATGTAGTCATAAAATGGCATAAACAAGGAGTAGTTTGTTCTGAACTGGGTATGGTGCAAAGAATGAAACCTGCAAAAATATCACAAAACTCATTTCTTTCTTCTTAATTGCTTCTCCATAACAGAAATAATGCTAGTAGTATGTTATGTATTTGTTCTCTAATACACTCTTATAATTTACAAAACTATATATAACTGTGCTTTAAAAATTGATTTAAGTCTTGCTTTTAATATAATTGATCAATGTCATATGCGTTTTCATAAATTTAATACACTTCAGTTAATAACAAAAAATGTTGAGAATCATATGAATGAAAACACAACTAACAAAAACTTTAGGTTTCTTTTTTAAATATTGATATTGTTGAAGAAAATAAAAGAGACTAAACCTACCTTTTGTTTGAAGTTTAAGGTCCAAATTCATTCACATGAACGAATAAAAATATGGATTATATTTTATATAAATGTTAAATATTTTTTACTATTTTATATACATAATTATTCATATTAAATAAAAATAATATGCACACTCTAATTTTGTTTGATACCATTACTAAACCCTCCATCTCTTTTTTTTTTTTTTTATAAATGTATATACATAAAATGTAAATGAATTTTTTTATCAACAATATGAATTAATTAAGGGTAATGTAAATGAACAATGAAGGTATTTTAGTTTTTGGTAAGAACTGATTTATGAGTGAGTATTATTTATTTAATACTATTTATCAATAATAGAAATTATTTTAGATATAAAAATAAATTTAATATTTAAAATGATATTAATTTAGTTAAAATATGAACTAATTATTTTTTTATTTTTAAAATTATTTTTTAATAATAAAAGTATTAGACCATACTTTATTTATTTTATTTTTTATTACTGATAAAAAATGATAAATAACATTAAAAAAAATACTCACGATGAGGTGTAGATGAGATATTTGAGAGGAGGAAAGATGGCAAAGAGCCACTTTGGAACCACCTCAAAGTTGGAGTGACCCATATTATTCATGAAGTCAATGTAAGTGACATACACCACCATGGTTCCCACAGAAGCTGTGTTTGTGAATACTAGGGTTAACATTGGTATTGAAAACAGAAGAAAATATGATATGTGTTCTGCAAATGGATGAATCACAGCTGCATCAACACAATACGAAGTTAGACAAATAATTATATTAACAACAACATATACTATCCCTCATTAAGAGAAAACAAAAGTCCTGTACAAAAAGAATTAACCCTAAGTCATATAAAACAAATCAAATCATGTAATATCAAAGATTTTACTGTCGTATTCGGATTTATACGTGTCTTAGAACATGCATATGAAGTATAAAAAAACAACATGTCCAATCTTAGACAATGATATTCACAATGTTCTTGTATTAAAAAACCACACAGTTTGGTTTGTCGACATTTTTTGTCATTCATATGCAAGACTCAAGATGGCAACCACTACTGAATTTTAATTAATAACACATCTCACATCTGATGGAGATGAAGTTGATGTTTTGTAATATCTATTGATCTCATAAATCTTATTTTCTCACATTAATTAATAATATTTTTTTTCTTTCTAGTTTCTAATAAGAAATTCCATTCTTAAATTCCTTGAACATGGACGAGTTAACATGACCTACTAAAGTTCTTATGTGGGTGGTTACATTATCCATAAATGTCAAACTATAAAGTGAACCTATAACTATTTGACACTTGTTCCATTGAAACACTTGCTTTGTGGTCCTTCATCCTAAACACGATATGAACAATGCAGTCTGTGTGTTCTGTGACAACACAGACAGCACTGACATGTGGCAATAAATTGCTGAATGCAAGCCAGAAATGGTGGTTGGAGAGCATTGAATTTTGCAAGCAGAGCAATTAATGAGAGGAATGACTCACAAGTTATAGGTTCTGTGACAATGGAAGAGTGGTGGTGAGAATGGTATCTGGAGTAGAGAAAATGGTGGTGAAGTGCTCTGTGTAACCAATAGTAGAGAAACTCCACAGGTCCTGCATGAATCAGCATTGCCATAACCAGTCCTTCAGTTCTCCATAATGGAAGATGAGATGCACCAGGTAATGTGTAGCAGGCCAAGTAGTATAGTAACCCATTGAACAGTATTTGATCATCCCTGAAACAAGGTTCAAATGAACAATCACATCAATATCTTAAATTAACCTTATATATAATAACTTATATCAAAATGCAAAATAATGTAATAATTTGTTAGAGATAACAATATGTCAAAATATATAATATTACAAGTGGATTGGAAGTATTTCAATAAAAAAAATATAAAATAAAAATCAATTTTAGAAACTAAAAATAATTAGTTGTTATAGTGATTAAATTAAAAATTATTTTAGAGACTAAATAAATTTTTGATTTTTAAATTAGTTTCTATTATTATTAAATAATTTTTAAATTGGTATATTAACAACTAAAGTTTTTACTATCAAATTTGGAATATAAATAATTGGTATAGTTAAAACTTTTATTGTTAATTAGATAGTTATTTATAAACTATTTAATAATAATAATAAAAACTAATTTAAAAATTAATTTTTCTTTTAATTTTTAGAATCGTCTAAATTACTATTACAACTAATTATTTTAACCCTAAAAATAGATTTCTATTTGATGATTTTCTTGTAGTGTTTAATTTGTTAGGTTTATATTTAGATTATAGAATAATAGATTAAATAAATTTTTAGTATGATATATTTTAAATTTTTACTCTAATACTATATTATAAAATAAATTTTTAAATTTAAATCAATTTTATAAAATAAAATTTGTATTATTAATGTATTGTAAAATATTTCTATTTATAATTAATATAGGATTTTTAAGAATTAAATAAATTAATTATTTTATAAAATTAAGTTAAATTACTCTAATATAGTATCAAATTAATCTCGAACATATAGAGTGGATGGGATTATGATAATTATGTTTCATTATTTTGAGCTCGTATTTTCTAATACTTTTATGTGTGCTGCATGGACACGTGTTTCCTAAGGAAAAGTATCTTTTGACCAGAGAAAAAAATCTATGAAAAGGTGTGACACGTGTCATGAATAGAAAAGAAGAAAGTGAAAGATACAAAGAAGTACTGGTACGAGTGATTGTGAAGGAAGAGAACTGTGAGAAAATTAGGTTGTTCTTTAAATGATATATTTGAGAATTATGTTTTACGAAGAAAAGGATGAAGTTTCCATTAATAAATAAATAAATTATTTATCTCATTCAATACTATTTTTAAATTATAGAAATAAATTATATAGACTAGCAAAAATGTGGTGCTTTAACATTTGTTATCCATAAGTATATCTATTTTAAATTTAAAATAAAAAAATTGTCTCCTTTCCTTTATTTCAATAAAAATAACACCCTCTCATAACAAAATCCACAAATATTATATATATATATATATATATATATATATATTAGTGTTGAAAAAATATGTATACATATAAATAAATAAGTATATGGAGTGTTGAATATTTCTGTTAATTAGATCATCTCTAAATGATTCATATTTATTCTATTTTATTTTATAAAAAAAATAAACTTTGATGATTTTTTTTTGGAAGCACAGCATATGTGGTCTCTGTTAAGACCTTTGATTTGGTTTTTAATGTACTATGAGAATCTCTTTTACTCTTTAGTAACAAAATTCCTGTGTTTCAAAAGGTAAAATCTCATGAATAATATCATTGCTTTCAATTATTCGGATGAAACTTTATGAATCTAAATAAAAAATAATGTGTCGGAAATTTAAATTTGATAAAAGAAAATGAGATTACTCAAAGTAATTTATGTTTGACTATTTCTTTGTTGAGAAGTATGGTTTAATAAACTCTAACTTGTTTGAAATATACTAATCAAAAGTGTAAATACTAAAAAGATATGAAATGTTGTTTTCTATACTAAGTCTTTCATGGAATCATATAAAATATCTTATATTTGTGTACATGGTTTTTTTATGTAAGAGTTGTGGTTAGTTTTTTTTTTGGATATATCTGAGAATTGGCAATGGGAGAGTGGTATCTATATGAATCAGGAACAAATGATTTCATTCTTTTTTATACAGGTTTTGACATATCTTAAATATCCAATTTATTTAATTCATTTTTTATTTATAAAAAATGAAATTTGTAATGGATTATTGATATTATTTATTTGTTTTTGAAATAATTAATATCTTTTTGTTTGATTAAGCACATGAACAAAGTAAAATGCATTATTGAAAATAATCAGTATATGAATAACACATTAAAATAATAATATTACATATTATGTGCCAAAGCATGAAGGCATAAGGGGGAAAAGAACTTAAATATGTTAGACATTTTTTAACAGTAAAAGATTAACCACCTTCCTAACATAACCACTATTATGCTTTCATTTATCTGCAGATTATCCCAAACATATCACTATAGGTTTAAATTGTTTATCTTTCAGTTTCTTTTTAGGATGATGGATATATCGAAATAAACTGTTAATTTTACTTTTTATTTATATGGGTTGAGTATTTTTAATTTATTGATTTTTTTTAATTAATTTTTTTGAGTCACCATATCTAAAATATGAATTAAGAAAGAGGGACCATGCTAAATTCAGAAGTTGGAAAATTATGAATGCTGAAATTAGGAGTTTGGTAAAATAGGAAGTAGGACTTTAATATTTAGACCTAGTGGTTCATAAAGCAAGTTATATATCTGTTGCTTCTCATCCAAACCAATTATTTTAAATTTTTTTTTAAATTATACGACAGAATTTTGTTAATTTATTTATTTACAAACTAACTTTTATTTATCAAAAAATTAAAAATGTTTGAGGTCTTGAAAGCTTATTCAAACATATCCTAGATAAATTCACTTACAAAACTTCTGGACAATTTGGTTTTTTTTTCTTTAATCCACAAAGAAACAGATATTATACATAAGAAGTATTAGGATACTCCAAATTCCTTTACAAGGATTTTTTCGTACCCTCCAAAGTACTTGTATATGAAATGTATTTTCTTACCTCATTTTTTTTATGAACCTTACTCTAAATTCTCTTTCTCTATCAAAATCCTAACTCTCAAAAAGTACCTATATCTCTATGTATAAAGAAGATAGAGGCTTCAATAGAAATAAAAGCTAATGGATAAATCAATAGATATTTAAAGCGTTTGATTTACAAATGCATCCATTTTACCAATAGTGGCTTCTATAAATCAAAACACTTTATTTACAAATGCGACTTTATCAATATCCGCATTTGTAAATCAACATAATTTTAAAAATACCGTATTTTTTACGAATACGTGTAAGCGTAAAATCACACTAAATCAGTCTTTTCTTTATGTGAAAACATGTAAAAGCCATGTATGAATAATGCACTTAACCATGCACCAAAAATAGGGATAAAAATGGGGATAAGGGTGTGGAAGAATGAAACTAACCATTCTCTTTCTCTATCAACTTGATCAAATTCAAGTCCTTTATCAACAATTCTACCATTTCCTTTGGCTGTTCTATAACGAGAGAGAGTGATCCATATCTGATTATGAACCATACGCCAAAGCAAAAGTGGTAATATCAGAAAAGTTCCCACATCCCTTTCATTCTTATCCTTCACCAACATAGAATAGGTGCTGTGAATCACCCATGGAGCTAACACCACATACTGCAAAAGTAATGCCAAATTATAAAATGCAATTACATCATCATAATCTCAATGTAAAGTAAAGTATTAAAGGATATAGAGTTACAGAATGATTCTAGTATTAATTGGGAATTTTTTTCAATTATTCTTAAGAAACTACTGATAATTAAAAAAGACTCCCAATTAATATTAGATAAAACATTATGTTTATTTTTTATATTTAGTGATAAAGAATGTATTTACATTTATGTAGTGTTTATTTTTTTTTATAGACTCTAAAGATCTAAAGTAGTTTATGATTTATAAAAATTTATGGTGGTAGTTATTGAAAAGCAAACTCATGGGGTTTGAAAAAATTGTATATAAATTAAAAATAACTCACTGATTTTGTGGATTAAGTCCAACATTTAAAATTCTTAAAGTAAGCTTTTATTATAAACAACTGTCTAAAATGCATTATTGATGTTGATTGTTAATAATTGGACGTGGCAAGATAACTAATGCACCTTAATGAAGGGTATATATTAAATCCCTTTCCTTTTTTGGCAATAAATTTTGCAAGTAAAAGTGTCACAATAGTAACTAACTAGATTGATACTCATTACTAATTGTATTGAATATGATTAAATATAAGAAAAGTGAGGTTAAAAAAAGGTTAGGAGAACATAAAACCAAACTCAGAAACATCCACTGATTTTCACTTTGTAAGAAAAATAAATAATTTCTCCATACAATAAAATCAATTTACATGAACTAATTTGTCAAAGTCATTTTCTATTAAATTTCTAACATTTAATTTGGACTTTATATATATGTATTAACAATGCTCATAAAAATTTCCATAAACCATACCTAAATCTTAGAAGAGAAAATCAATTTATAAAGAAATCAATCAATAAAATATAATGAATGAATTCCCATGAAAAAAAGAGTATCTCTGCACATAAAGTACATTGAGAGACAAGTTATCTCCCAGTTAGTTAAGGAATTATCTTTACAAAATACATGTTTTTTGTTTTTTTTATCAGCAACAAAATACATGTAATGTTTTGAAGTTCATATTTTATACTTAGTTTATATTAAACAGTTCAACCACCTAAATCTATATATCTTCAACTAAAGTACAATTATATTCAACTTTAACAAATTAATGTATTTATTCTTTAGTGATAAGAAAACAAATTATTACTGATAAAAAATAAACCGTATACACATTCTAAGTTAAACATTGGTTGGGTTTTCTTGGTTTTCCTAAAAAATAATAGTAGCCATTCTAATTAGGGTACGTGAAACCAAACCAAAACCATTTCATGCATGTATAATTCTTTATAGAAACAATGATACAGATATACAATTTTTTTTATAAAAAATAATGAATAAAACTGAAAGAAACATTTTGAAAAATGTTCCGACATATACACAAAAAGAGGGCTAAATGACTCTAATAAAAAAACCAGTTCAAACCAACCATGATACAGAAAGAGCAATGTAACTTGTTAAGGAAAAAGTTGTGTGTGTTGTTTATAGAACTATATAGAGATTAGAAGTAACAAGACAATGGGAATAATGTGTCAAACCTTAAAGCTTCCGAGAGGTTTCCATGGCCAATCCGTGAGAATTCCAGGTCTTGAAGCCATGATTTGTTCCAAGAACAAAATCTATGTTGTTTGAACAAAAGTGTGGTTTTGTTAGAATCAAACACAAGTGTTTCTGTGTTTTGAAGCATTGTGAGTGACTTTATTTATAGACCTAACTCACTTTCCCTTTGGAACATTTGATGCATTAATTACCAAAGAAAATGGAAGTCACAACTTCCCATCACAGGGAAAGCAGAACCAATTAATGTTACGTTTTCAAATAAAAATCCTCTCACCATTTTCCCAAGTTTGTGTCAAAATAGTTTTTTTTTTTCTATTTTCATACATAACATTATTTAGATGTCACCTTCATTGATACCAGGTAGATAAATGAATTTATTCTTGGGTGTTAATTTTGTTTTGGTGAAATTATAAATAATCTGATCAGTTTTTTTTTTTTTTTTTTTTTATTTTTTTTTTTTTTTTTTTAAAAAAAAAAGTGATATTTTGTATATGTATATATAGTGTTTAAAAATAAAAGAGTATTTATATATTAAAAAAAAAAAAATGTTTTTATATATATATATATATATATATATATTTTTATT
>Ga0123342_1002030_pt1 | contig 33928 bp, 16 predicted proteins | sample Turbeawhitnodule_FD_89960 | JGI IMG/M metagenome (GOLD analysis project Ga0123342, IMG submission 89960) | Root nodule microbial communities of legume samples collected from Mexico - Turtle bean Mexico white nodule | ecosystem: Host-associated > Plants > Roots > Nodule | place: Mexico: Nepantla... | reverse complement strand
TTTTATTATATATATATATAAATGAGAGTAAAAATATATAATAGAGATATATATATATATATATATATATATATATATATATATATATATATATATATATATATATATATATATATATATTGTTCAAAGCAAAAAAGTGAGAGGAAAATTGACTAAAATATACCAAAATGCTCAGGTATTAACCACCATAAATGGAAATAACATTACTTTTAGAATTTCAGTTTTCACAATTACTCATATTATATCTAATTGTTACTTTACATTGCTAATCACTCCTCCATGTGCACCCAAACATTTACAAGATGTCCAAAACAAAAGGGAAAGGAACATTGGCTGAAAAGCCCTAAAATGCAAATGCATTACCTCATATCAGATTGAGATCCGAGGTATCCTATAAAGTACACACAGTCATATACAAATAAAGAAAAGTTATCCTAATATCAAACAAAAGTCACCAATCAATTCTGAATAGTTCATTAAATGTCAAAATAATAAATATTTGTTAGTTCGAAATCTTGGGTTATTAATGAGGGTATTAGAGGCCAATCAGTACTACAACATATAGAACTGCTTTTGAACAAATAAAGGACTGATCGGTCCTCACCTTGTGGGTAATGGTCATTAATGGATATTGGTTTCCGTAGTCCAACATTCCTCTGCCCAAAAAAACAAGTTTAGAAAACCAACGATTCATTAAGGCAATAGCATTGAAGGTCAGAGAGAAGATGAATAACATTTTGAAACAGTGGGATATTACGGATCTGATTATCATTAAATTGTTGGTGTCACATTTTAGAAGTTCACAAGAAACTAAATTGACAATAAATACCTCAGAACGAAAGGAAACGTCTTCAAAAAAGTGGGATGAAGCAGAAACGCCCCTGTGATCCATGATTTGAAAAGGCATCCTGCTGCAACCTCAGGGTCCCGAGAAACTGGAAAAAAAGTAATATTGCTGAAAAAATCCCAACTTGCTAGTTTCCTCCAACTATACTCATTCTTATACATTCAAAATAAAACTTAAGGTCATTTGCTTGACAAGTGAAAGTGCAGATAACAGTGAACATGGCCCTCTTATCAAAACCACTAATGCTGAACCTCTCACCCAAAAAAAAAAACAAAAACCTCATGTAAAAATCGGAACATGTAAGTGATCTTAAGTTATTGATTATTATAAGAAAAATAAGTGGGAAAGAGAAGCAGTTACTTAAACTATTCCAACGAGATCAATGAAAAAAACAGTTGTATATTCAACTAAAGACCACCGGAAAGGGAATTTAGTGGGGGAAAGAAGGAAACTCGTAGCTTACCTACCAAATAAACACAATTGAACCATTTTGGCTGCTAAGAAAATGCAGGAAATCGAAACAAAAGCATCCGTAGAAATTATGAAAACTTCCATTCAACCGTGCATAAATAACAACTCCACTTTCCCTTTAGGCAACCAACCAAAACAAATGAAAATAAAACCGCAATCAAGCTTAAGTTTTCGATTTTCCACCTTCGTAAGGGAATTTTACAGGAAAAACCTTGAACATGAACAGATCAAGTGCAAAAACTCAATTTTATGACGGAAGAATAGGTGATGATGAACTTAGACAGCTCACAACCCCAAAGTAAGAAACACCATGAGATAATTCCAAAATTGCTATTTGGACAAAAAAAAATACACAGATTATAATATTCGAAGCAAGAAAGAAATCTTACCTCAATTCAAACACCAACTCTCCAGCACAGAAAAACTCCAAAATCTACCTCACGGAATCCAACCACCTTCTCATAGGACACTTTTTCAAGGAGAGAGAAAAGGGAAAAAATTGAATCTTGCAGGAGGTCTAAAACATGAGGAATTCAGAAATAGGGGATCTCGTGATTTTTTTTCAAAAATCTCATCTCCCCTCTCTGCATTGCTTACCCTGCAACCTCACTCAGAATAAAATGAAGAAAAAAAAAACAATTTTTGTTATTTCTGTTTGTTTCCAAAGACCCAAAACACTGGGAGAAAAGGGGAAACAGAATCAGAATTGGGAGCTCAAATCGAAAAAAATATTATATTCCGGCCAACGAAGGGCAATTTTCCGGCGAGATTAAGCTCGCCGGTCACGGTGTATGGTTCAGAGAGAATCAGACAAGGTAAGAAGAGAGTTTTAGAGACTTGTGACAGAAAAAAAGAAGGAAAAAGAAGGAAAGAGAGAGGAAAAGTGTGTTAGTTGGCTTTAATTAAAATAAATGAAACAAATTAAAAAAGAAAATACGTAAGAATCAATAATAAATACTAAATACGCGCAGGTCGTGTTCTGCGTGCATTTTTCGGGTTTGAAAATAAAGTGAAAATTAAAGACCGCACATGACACATTACTTTTCCTCAAAACAAATGTTACAAATTAGACACTTATCTTCTTATTTCTTCAACCTCTTTCTTCTCAAAAACTTCACCTTTTCTTCCCTCTTCAATTCTTTTATTCCATTCTTTTCTTCTTCCATAAACTTTATAAAATTACTTTCATTTCATACACAACTTCACTTTTTTCTTTCATTTTCAACTTTTCTATATCTCAACACTCGTTTAGGTTTTCAAATCTCAATGTTATTTTATACTGTTCAATTAATTCGACTTTCTTGCATGTAAGATTTCTCAAAATTAATGCATGTGGAAATATTATCGTTGAAAAAGTTATCTTTTAATTCATCAAGCAAGCCATGTTTAAAAACCAGAAATGTGTTTCTTATGGTGCATGTAATTTGACCAGTGGTTTTTTATTTTAGTTTTCATACTATGATTTATTAATAGTTATATTTAAAAGTAAAAAAATAATGGGTTCAAAATGAATAATTAACTCATGATGATAAAATATTTTGAAATTATATACATGACATATTTATCTCTTTTATATTTTTTTTATATAAAGTTTTCGTGTTAGGCATCACTATGCAACTTGACATCTCAGCTAAGCTGACACCTCAAGTAACAACAATATCTGTCATCACATGAAAAAAAAATATTATGAAAAAAAGAAAAAAGAAAGAAAATACAAAAATATGGGGGACTAAAGATTCTTTATGAATAAATTAAATTAGCCAATTTATCAACACACGCATTCCCTACACGAAAAATATGAGTTACCCTAAACCTGATTGTCCCACAAAAATTAAAAAAAATATTTCATCGATTCTGAAGCATCCACAGAACATTAATCCTAGCAGTATTTTATATTGTGACATCTAAAAAAACTATTTATCACTATATTATAACCTCATCACGACTTGAATAAAATAGAATGTATTTTAAAATACAACTTATAAGTAAACAAAATGCATATAAGTATTTATAAAAAAATAAAATAAAATAAAGTCTTTATTGTTCTTTCGATGTTTCCACGTTGTTCGTATATTTGTTTATTTGTTTATGTATATATTCATGTACACAGTATTATCATGATATTTTATCATACAGACAATTTACATAAACATAAATTATTAAAATAAATTTTTAACATGATATAATGTATATGAAAAAGGAAATAACTTTATCAATAATTTAATATAAACACATAATAATCATATAGATCACATGTGAAATTATACATCAAAATATGTTCACCAAATGAAAATATCAATTGATGTCTTGTGAAAAACTCGTAATATCTGATTAAATGACTTAACATCTAGAACAGTTCGAACATCTAAAAACACAAAGATTATCTAACATACACTATAAAATCCTTATTAATGACTTGAACATATCTACAATATCTTAAATTAATAATTACTAATCTTAAGACAAAATATCTCACACTTAAGTCACTTTGAAGCTCGAAATTAAATTAAAATATAAAAAAATATAATTGAATTTACTCTAGTAAAAAATTTGACAACATCACTTTTGAAATTTAACTTAATGAACTTTTGAAGTTTCATTCTATTTATTGTTATAACTATTTTTTAATGTTTATAATTAATATATTATTTTTTAGTATTTAATTAAAAGAAAATAAAATACTTCCACGTAAGCTTTATCAATTACTATATAATTTAATTTTTACATTTAATATTCAAATAGATTATGTATACAAAATTTTATATTAATATTAAGACCTCTTTCTCTATATAATATATATATATATGTATATATTATTTTTAATATACTAAAAAATTAATCATTTCATCACAATATTGCTCAATTTTAAATAAAATTTAAAATAAATAATTATTTTAATATAAAAATATTCTTAAACTATTATAAATAAACTATTGTATAAAATTGTCCGCGATGCAATCCTTCGTAAAAGTTATACTGATATAATTTATTTTATTTTCCTTATATAGGGAGAATTCAGTATTAATCATTAAATTAAAATCTATAATCCAAATTAAAAATTTCATTACAAATAGTAATGTATTCCTTTTATCATTTTTGTTACTTCTTTTTGTGTTTTCTCTCTCATACTGTTTTTATGGCTTGTTCTCTCGTTTTCACATTTTTTTTATTTTCTTGTTTCCTATTTTTTCATGTTTTGTTATTTTGATTGTACTTTTTGAAAGAATTAAATCGATGCTTATATAATATTGTGTTACCAATTCATCCAAAAGTGGCAGTAATTAACAATAAGATGAAAACAATTCATATTGTCAATAAAAAAATAAAATAATGTAAGGAGTTATTATTTTACCTTGATATAAGTGTGCGTAGATAAATTCAAAATTGAGAATTAATTATATTTAAAAAAAGAGATAGATTCAAACCAATGGGTAAGCTTAGTGTTCAAAGGGTGCCAATAGAAATAAGATGCTCCAACAAAGTAATAAACTTCTTTATCCTATTTTTTCATTATTTTCCCATCCTTTTTTTTTCTCACCTAACCCAAAATTCAAACTCTGTTCTCCATCATGTTTTGTTCCCTGCAATTTAGCAAGAGAAAAAGTATAATACAATTTTTAAAGTGTTTATTTCTTAAGAATTTAAATATGAGTTTGAATATGGAATTAGGTTGAAATAAAAAGTTGAGTAATATATAAAAATATAAATAAAGAAGAAACTTATTGTATTAAGATTTTAGATTGAAGGGTGTTTATCTTCCCAGTAAATTGAAACACCCAAGATCCTATCATTTGTCCTTTCTCTTTTTGATTTTTGAACCCCTCTTTGTTTTCAACTGTGTAAACTTAAGAAGCGCAGAAATGTAAAGAAAGTTATCAAATCAATGTGTAAAAGCACAAAAAGCGATACAGTTTTGTTTTTAAAGTTTATCTGATAACATACCAAGAAAGTGTTAATTCAGCATGAGCTTATCACACAAACCATAATCGATTTAAATAATTAATATTGAAATAATAAATAAAATAAAATAAATTTACTTAAATCTTCGTAATTTATTTTAATCATGAAATATAATATTGAAATCTTATAATAGTTTTTTATTTTAATTAAAATTTGATTTTAACTTGAATTTGTATTTTTGAAAAATATTTTTTCATTAATTTTTTAAAAATATTTATGAATTATTTTTTAAATATATTAATATATCAGTCAAATCATTATCATTTTTTTTTCACTTTTTCTACATTTTTCATTACCTTTCTCTTAATTTAAATCGTTCTATTTTTTACCTTTTTTTCTTAATTAAAACAATCTCATTTTCACTTTCTTTTTCTTCATTTCTATTATTTTTCACTCTTTCAAATTTATTATCTAATCCAAACACATCTTGAATGTTTGTTAGAATTATGGAGATAAATGATTTTTTTTATAGTGAATTGAAGAGCTTGTCAAATTTTCAAAATGATTTTAATAAAGTTTGATTACTAAGAATCTTATAATTTAATGTACATATTAATTATATTCCTATACTATTTTGTAAGAGTAATTTACTTTATTATTTTAAAAATTTCAATTTTATGTATGTATGGAGTATTAGGTTAAAAAATGTGTACTTCTTTTAGTAATATTTAGAGTTTTTAAGTTATTGATACTTATATACAATCAATATATAAACATGACATTAAACGTATTGAGGTTTAGACTCTTTATTCAAGTGATAGATTTATGATGGAACAATCACATTTTACTTAAATGATATTAAAATTTTGAACTTGAAAACTCCTTAATCAAATGATAGATTGAAAAGATAAGTGTATTATGATTTTCCTATATTTTATATACTATGTTTTACTTGTTTGAATTTAATTTTAAATAGTTTAAATGTTGTATAACTACAGCTAATTTTGTATTTTATACTTTTTAATGTTTTATTTCACTTAGATTAAGTATGATTTTAATGACATAGAAAGAATTCATGTTTGACTTTTAAAACTAATGGTATTTTAACAAAAATGTAATCTTATTGTTAAAGATTAAACTGCAAGTATTAAGTTAAAAATATATATAAATAAGATATTCAGATTTTTACTAATAATTTAAATTATATAAATAAATATATTATGTGTTAAAAAATCGATTAAGAACTCCTCCACTAATTACTAATTTTGTAGTGAAAAATTATTAAAAATTATATAAGTAAGCAAAAAAAAAACTACTCTTTCATACAAAAATTATAGTTTGCAAATTTATTCTATTTTAATTTAACACACAAGTAAATGAATAAATAATAGACGACCAAAAAGCCCCATGTTGAACAAAATTTTGTTTTCACATCTTAAATATACATGTATATAGTTATATACTTTTTTGTTTAAATTTAAATTTTTATATTTTTTTAAGATATACTTTTATAAATATATATATATATATACTAAAATATTTTTCTATTTATCTGTTATTTTTATAAAAAAAATACAGTTTACATTTAATATTTCCAACGTTCCACACGTGTTGAATACCTGGAGAAACTTAATAATTAGGTGGTACAAATTTGGCAGTGTGGGATGATGAACATTGTATTTTAGAATTTTTGTTGGGTTATTATTTTTGTGATTTTTTTATGTGCAACCAAATTCAGGGTAATAAACTATATAACTAAATCAAATCCTATAGACAATATTTAAATTAAAATTTATGGAATTAAATCAAATTTATTTATTTTTTAAAATTTATTTATTTAATTTTTAAAAATTCATAACTATTTAATTTAAATAAAATTGACATTAAAATAAAATATATTATATTTGATAAATTCAAATTAAATTTTATTTTAATTAATTTAGTTGTTCTATTTTGTCATTAAATAGTTAAGATATATTATAAAATAAAATTATTAATTTCAAGAGAGAAAATGATCATATACAATAACTAATAACATTTTTTAACTGGATAATTTAGTTTTTTTAAAATATAAAATTATATAATTTAAATTTTGTTAGTCGGTTTAAATTAAAAAATTTAAAATACAAATTTAATTTTGAAAGGAATGTTTAAAATAAACTTAAGTAATATGGAATAGTATTACTATAAATAATCATGGATTGATGATCACCCTCTTCACCATTCATCACTGTATACAATAAAATAAAATTTCAATAAAGTGTTTTGTCTGTATCCCACAAATAACTTAATAGGAATCTTTAACCTACTGATAATCCTAATTAATTAATTACTTGCAACTTGCAAACTTTTTTGAAGGGAAAAAAAATGTATAAAATAACCAAACATTAAAAGTAAACAAGTGGTAGTTTATTGTTGTATACATAGAGAGAGAATAATATAGGTACACTTTTGTTATGGTAAACCATATTTTATATAAAATGTTTTTCAATGTGTATGCAACATTGTTTTTCCTTCTTTTCTGGAAAAAAAATATAAACTTAGTTCCCTTTTATTTCCATTATTAACCAACCAAAAGGAGAATGTACATAAGAAAGTTTTGGAAATGAAAGAATAAACTATGAGAAAAAAATAAATAAATTATAGTAATCTTGAACATTGGATCTCTGCTGTTGTGTTGTTGTTGCATATCATCTTCTAGCGCATCAAGGTGAGTGTCGTGTACGAAAATGTTTTGCTTTGGATCAGTGACCACCACAATTTCTTTATACTGTAACTGTTCACCAAAAACACTAAAAAATTAATATTAGCTGTTCTATTCAATGTGGTTCTACTTTTAATCTATTGTTTATGGATAGTTAAAATTGTTTTTATTTATTATTAAAAAGTTTACTTTAAGTCCAGCTCAATTCTATAAAATAATTATATGAGGTGATGTTTGCACTAATTTATATACTATGATTTTAATTTTTAGTCGATATAGAATCTTTAATACACTTTTCTTATATTGAAAGTAATAGCTCGTACGTAAAATAATATATTATGGGTGATCCGATAATGGTCTGATAGCGGGTGACCTGATAAGTCATCAAACACTTGTTAAAATAAATTTTAAATAACTCTAATATCATATTATGAAGTGAAGTTTAAATCTAATTCAATATCCTAAAATCGACTCATAAATTTGAGTTTTACCTCCCCTTTAACATTTATTTATTTATTTAGTGATATAATTAAGTATTTGTTTACAGAGGAAGAAACTTGAATCATAGTATGTGGCATCTTTCTTCTTCTTTTGGGAACTGTGTATCTCATCTCATCCACCTCCACTTTTCCACCAATCACAAACAATTTGTCTCTTATGTGTCACATGGCCAATCATTTATTCTGAAACTCTCATCTTTTTATGCCAATTTCATTATTAAGAAATGTTTCCACTCACAGATTTGGAAATATAATATGGAAAGAGAACCACATATTCTCTGAATTGTGTAAATTAATAATAGTTACTTGCATTATTTTCTAAGTGAAAGATGTAAAAGATGCGATTTTGCAGAGATTGTTTAGGTGTTTTTGAGGTTGTTTTCAGATTTAAGGTACATTTTGATAGAAGCTGTGGAGTTGTTGGGTAAGGAAGATGGTGGTTAAATATTTTTTAAATTGTAAGACTTTTTTTCCCTTCTTTATTGATCTAGGTGCTCTGATAGGTGTAGATGCTAGTAAAGAAAAGGGTCTGCAAGTCAATGATTCAGAAAATGAGATTGATTCTTTAGAGGCAAAATAATATTTTTTTACGATGTTTTCATTAATTCTATTTTGTCTTTTTATTGAATTTTGTATGTCTTTATGTATGCGTCTTATATTCAGAATATGATGATTGATTTTGTAGACGTTATCTAAATAAATCTGAGGCTAAAATATTAGTATAGTCCCTAAAAATCAAAACTTATTTTCTTAGTTTTTGGTTAGGAGATTTGTCTGTAATAATCAAAACTTTTTTTCTTAGTTTTTTTTAGGGAATTTGTTAGTAAAGTATAGTCCTATATTAATTTAAGTTAAGGTTAATTTTTTATAAAAATTTTAACATTAGATATTATTATATAATTTGACATTTTAGATAGATGGACCCTTCAAATAACAATAATCATTTATCATAACATGAAGAAAAATATTATTAAAAAAATAAAAATATGAGACTAAACCAAAACTCATATGTTTTAAAAAAACGAAACATAGGTATACTATATTTATTTATAAAAAATTCTAATAACTAAATGTAAGTCTATTATACCAATAAAATATTTTTTTATGAATAAATTCTAAATTAGTCAACTTATGAGCACATGCATTTCTCTAAAAAAAATATTAATATTCATAAACTTGATTTTTTCACAATAATTAAATCAAAGTGATTTATATATATACGTGAATTTTAAACAAAAGTTTTTTTACTAATATTTTATGGTTTTAAGACAACTAAAAGTTTTTTTTTACTAAAACATGTTAATATGATGAGAGAGAAAAATTTGAAGTTTATAAACTGATGATGGAGTTGTCAAAATAGTTTTTTTCTTATAAATATTTAAGTTGGAGCAAAATTTTGTTTGAGGATTAGGAGGAAAGGAAAATTGTTGCATGGATTAATTAGATTTTGTCTGTTGCGGAAAAATGAGAGTGGGGTTGTCCTTATGTGAAAATGAATGAATATGAAGATCGTTGTCCTACAAAGATGTTTTATGGAAAATTTTGGAGTCAAAATATTATATCATACATCTAATCAATTATAACTTGATTTAAAATTTTATGTGTTTATAAATTTTAGAACACATACATCAGGATACAAAGGAAGTAATTGGATAAAATAAATAATTAAATAAAAGAAGTAGATACGAGAAAAAATAAAAATAAGATAAAGAGAAAATACCTTTTAAAAAGAACAACAACAATAATATTATTATTTAAATTATTCTTAAAATTTGTTCAAATAAACTAGTTAATATTTAAATTCAATATATCTTAAAAGTAAGAAGATCGTCACAACATAATATTGAAAATGATATCAAAGTAAATCAATAAATGATATTAATTTTAAGCTTAGAACAAATTGGATTAGCATTAATTATTTTTTAATTCAATTTTATTTGAGTATTGCTTGCGAATTTTAGATTTTCAAACTATTTTGATTTGTTTTTTTTTTAATTCTAAACTTAAACTTAATATTATTATATGACTAAAAAAATATATATGAATACTTTTGACTCTATTTTTTAAGTGTATTAATTAATTCAAATTAAAAAATATATATATATCATACTTACTAAGAGTTTGTTTAAACAACTATAATATAACTAAGTGAAAACGAATAATTGTGAGTTATGAACATATAACTCAAATAATACAATAGATTATACTAGAGATAAATGTAATAAATGAACAACATTATTATAATACATTGTATTTGTATTTTTCTCTTCTATTCAACTTTTATGTTGATAGAGATTTAACATACTTCATAAATATTTTTTGATAAATCGAAATTGAAAAACAAAAAATAACATGTAAAAGAAAAACGATGTATTAATTAATCAAACTTTTTTTTCATATGGTTTGGGTTTCTCTTATTCTTCAAGTTTTTTTTCTTTTCTTTCATTTGATGGTTTTGGATCGAAAGTATGATGATGTTCACGTTAAAATTAGGATTCACTTGATAGCATATACAAAAGAATGGTTGTTGATAAAAAAAAACAACAAAAGAATGGTGGTTCCAAAAAATAATGTTGATTGAAATGGAGTCGAGAGAGTGATTTAATGGACAGAGTGGTAGAAAATGAAGTGCAGAGAGTGATTGCAAATGAATGTTATTTTATTTTCCACGTGAGATTTGGTGTAGAAACGGATTGAGGTTGAGAGGATGCTCACTCTCTTTCTGTTGTTGACTTAAACTAAGAAATTAAGGAAAAAGTGGGAAGCTAGTTTGCATATAAAAACAGTCCCAAAATAATATTTTTTGTTTAAATATATTTTTTTAAAGTAATTCATATGAAATGACAAAAGATTTCATTATACTAATAAAATGATATATGTTAAATAAGAGTAGAATAAAAAAAAAATTTGTAGACAAAAATAATTATAAAAAAAATACTCTTTATATACATGTATAAATTACACAAATAAAACATCATCCACTAAAAAAAAAAAGTTACCATGATTTTGGGAATAATATACAAAATTGAGTTAGTTACAACTAATAACACAAACTAGTTGTGAAAATTTGAAACCAAGAAAAAATTATCAAATCAATCTTAAACTCAAAATCAACATAATTACTCATATGATTATAAATTAAATTTGCCTATGATGATAAATGATAAGGCTCGTTTTGTATTTAGTTTGGACTAAGCATTTACTTTAGTTTTATCATTTTAGGATTCAAAACACAAACATGAAAACTTAAAATGTTCCCATATGACTGTATAGATGTGAAAAATAATACATTTATGAGTGAATCAAGAACATCAATAGAAAAATAGAACAAGAATAATCAAATAAGTTAGAAGATAGAATAAAAAATATTAAAAATGTGTCTTTAAACACAAATGATGTAAAAAATCTTTCTCAAATTCAATTATACCAAAAGTTATTTTATTTATTTACAGTTACTTGAAATTACAAATTCAAAATACATATGCTTTAGAAATGAAATGAAATGAAATTATAACTTACTTACATATAAACTAAATGTAGACAAGATTTCGTATCTCTTATATCATGTGCTGTTGCTAACCTTTCGTGGTTGCATTTTATAATTTCAGTGATAACAGTTCTTCTAAATTTCCACCATAATAACAATTTTCTCATTAGAATTTAATATGATTATTTTCATAAATATTTGTAAACTTTAATAAGATATTATTTATTTAAACACTAAAATGAATAAATAAAACAGTAGTGTAATAATCTTTCATGTGATAATAATATATAGGATCATCTAAAATTAAGATAAATGAGGCATTACTTAGATCACTAGGCCATGGACATTAAAACTTTTATTACTATTTAACTATATCATTATTTTACATGAAATTATTTTATTGTCTCGAGACTAAGTAAGTTCTGTTTGGAAGGACAATATGAGTCCTGAAATCATGGAGAGATTATTTAATTGGATATTTAAATAATTTATTAAAATAAAGGTATAGAGTTAGCACTTAGTAAGTAGTCAGATAAAATAATGACAAAATTGAAATGATTTTCTCGGCTTTTTATGGCACTTGGGAATCAAAATATTTTTTCTTTCACATTCAGCAGTTGAAAAACAAAAGTTACTTACAATAATGCAGATTTATTGTTATTATTCTTCAATTCGAGTCATGCCATTAACGTAAAATTATAATTTATTAGTCATGCCATTAACGTGAAATTATAATTTAAACTAGAGAATAGTATGATATTATCTATAATAATTAATATTTTTTTTTGCCATTACAAATACAACATTAATTTTATGACAATAAATACAATTGTTATTTTAAGGAAAAATATATTGTATAACTATTTGTTTTTACAATTATTTTTATGCCCACATTTTTTTATAAATTTAATAATATTTTTTCATTTTCATAATCATTGTAATAATTTTTTTATTGTGCACACATTCTCGTTTTCTTTTTTCCAAGGATATCCTTTTGCTTAATCCAATTCCAAAATTTGAAAGATAATAAAGTGTTCAAATCGATATGGTGCAGAAAGAATTTTCCTTCAAGAAAATTCTCACATAGACATGTGTCTTATTTTGCGACTAACCATATCACTTCATCCAATTTCAGTCAAAATATGAAAATACCCCTAAATAAACTCAGCATAGATATAAAAATCCATTTTAGATCTTCTTTTTCATAATATTTATTGGATTTTTTTTCCAAAATAGAATTTTGATTTTTTAATTCTATTCCAAATTTTCATTTCCAAAACACAATCATCTCTTCTAGATTTTCATTTCCCGAATAAAAGATATTTTTTAAATTTAAAATTATGTATGGTGCAGACTCAAAATGATTGGGTGTAGGAAGAATTTGCCTCTTCTGTCTCGCCCATTTGAAGCCCATACTCAAATTGGGCTCTTCTATTGGCACTGTCACATTTTTCACATTATTTTTTTGCACCCCTCCCCTCTTTTTCCCCTTTCATCCTACATTTTTCTCCTTCCACACCTTTTTGGGTTGTTGACTTCCAACCCAATTTTTCTTTCCTCATTCTCCAGCCCATTCTTTTATCAATGCTTAGATTTATATTTGATTTTCGACAATTTTTTCCTGTTCATATCAATTCTAACCTGCATTTTATTGTTTTTTTAAATTTTCAAAATTATTTTTATTCTGAATTTAAAAATATGAAATATTAAATATAATTAAAAAATAAAAAATATATTTTAGATAAAAAAAATTCAGAATACAAAATTAAAAATGTATTCGGAATACAAATTTCCAAAATTAAAAAAGATTGTATTTTGGATATCTAAATCCAGAATATTTCTAAATATAAAGTCCAGAAGTTCCTATTATTTTCATTTTTGTCACTTTTTAGTACTATCTCTGATTACGCTACTCTTGTTAGACATGTTTCTTGTCATTTTATTATTCAATGCTCCTTCAACAGTCTCATCTTCCAAAGAAATGCACTCAAAATATGTTTATCCTATGTATCATTTAAAAAGAGAATAATGTGAATTGTAATAATTAAAAATAGCCTTTTTCTGGAGATATATGTTTTTATTTCTTTACCACAAGTAGGTTAATGTGTCCTATTAATAAAACTGTACTTATTTTCTTAATATTGAGTCGTCAAAATCCGATTCTTGCCTTTTCTGAAAACACTACTTAAAGGAAATAAGGAAAATGGGAAAATAGTAGGAATTGGTAAAACTGAAGTAAAAAATATAATACTAAATTGATATTAATTATTTTAATCCCAGATTAAAACTAGCCTGACCTTTAATTTAATATTTGTATCAAGTTCTGATTTATTACTAAATTTAGTTTTTTTTTATTTATTTATAATTTTTTGGACCATTAAGTTGATAATTAAATTATTTCATCACTTTATAAATTATTTTGACTCATATTTAGTAAGGTATATTAACAAGTATTTTATAAATTGTTTAATTATTTTATTATTATTATCTTTTATACTTACATATTATTATATATTTTAATTGTTTAGAGACAATTAATTATTATATAATTTTAATATTTGTTGATTTTTTTTATATAATTTAAATTAAAAATATTTAACATTATAAATTGAAGTGACCAATGTATTGTTATGTAAAAATTACACACAATCAAAATTATAAAAATAAAATTAAACATATGAGTAATTTAAATTGAGAAATAAAAATAAATAAACTTCTGAAAATAAATAAATAAATAAATATTTTTTTAATCGTTTGAAAAAATAAAATCATAATTACATAATAATATATTTTTATTTAAAAACAGAAATTTTATTATATTCTAAAACTTATATATATATATTTATATTCCTTTATATCATTTTACAAACACTTTTAATCAAATAAACTAATTTATTATCTAATCATTCACTTATAACTAGAAACTAATTCATCAATTAATAAGTAACTTAACTTAATATTTATCAAAATTATAAACTAGTTTTTTTTCAAACATATACTCTTATCATCTAACATTAACATTAATTTACATATTAGTTAAAGATTCTACTATTAGTATTCTGATTAATAAAAATATTATTTGTTGATAAAAATAAGAGATTCTCTTCTAGAAAAGTTGAAACAACTAATCTAATTCAAATAGTAATAAATCTGACTAGATTGTATGGTAGTTAATCTTTACACCAGTAATAAAATAATAAAATCGCTGTAATATTGTTATAAAACACAATAAACAAAATGTAAAAAAAACTCTAAATACATACTTTTTTTTCTTCTTCTTATTTTTCGATTAGATTAATCTAAACTCAACTGTAAAATTTTACTACGACCATATTTGATTAAAAAAAAAAAATTCAAAATCCATTGGAATCAAGCACCTTACTTGGAAGGACAAGGCACCCTTACGAGGGGCCGTTGACTTTTTTAAAGACTATTTTTGGTTATAATTAAGGAAATAGCACCCTCTTTGGTGTCTATGAGAAATTACCCTATAAGAGATCTCAAATGTTGATTAATCTATTTTGTCCTAAATAAGGTTTATTTTTGCCTCTTTAATAAAATTTTATCCTAACTATCTATTGCATTAATTTATTTTTATTAAAAACCCTTAATTATTTCAGTCATAAATAATAAATACCGACAATGAATAATTAATCCTCTCTTACGATTCTCTCTCTATAATTAATTATTTTACTGATAAATTTATTACTATTAATTGTCTTATTTAATGTATATGAATTTGTTCATTATACCTTCTGAGAAGGACAATGGAAATATATCTCAATAAAAGATACATATATATTAAGTAAAGGGAAGATCAGAATCACAAATTTTAAAGTACATTATTTTATTAATTAAAATTTACTACAAATTATAAAATAAAAAATCATTAACTAAGACTTGCGAGGTTAAACTTTATAATTTTGAAGAAATTTTAATTGATAAAGACCGTGTTCTAACATTTTACATGGAACAAGTAATTTATGAATTGAATTTTCCATATTATCCAATTCCAAATTATAGATTTATTAATTTTACAATAGTTAAATTAAAATTTAGATTAACACTTACTAAAAATTACTGGTATTAGAATTAAATTCACTTTTTTTTTTTTTTTATTTGTGTGAGAAATTAACGAGGAAATAATCTGACGTGGGAAGAAGTTTCGTAGTTGAAAAATATGGTACCTCTTTGGAAGTTCATTGAGTAACATAAAAGCACGTTTTTATTATATGTATCACCCTGTTCTTATCTTAATCTTCAGAGTGTTTCACTGAAACAAAGTGTGTGATCATGGCAGAAGAATCATCAGAGAAAAATTGTGAAGGTGTCTCTGAGTCTCCAACTACTACCCCAGTTGGAGGACAGACACCCCCAGAGGGTGACTCCAAGACACGAAGAATCAAAGCCACGAGACACCCTCGATGGACCAGACAAGAAACTCTGGTTCTGATAGAGTCTAAGAAAATGGTGGAAAGTGGGGAACAAGTTTGTCGGTTTAGATCAGCTTCAGGGTTCGTCCAAAGCGACCCCAAATGGGAGATGGTGTCGTCGTTTTGTCAGCAGCGTGGGGTGAAGAGAGGGGCGGTTCAGTGCAGGAAACGGTGGGGCAATCTGCTCACTGATTTCAGGAAGATCAAAAAGTGGGAATCTGGTGCGAAGGAGGAGAGTGAGTCGTTTTGGATCATGAGAAATGATGTGAGGAAGGAAAAGAAACTTCCGGGGTTCTTTGACTCGGTGGTGTACAATGTGTTGGATGGAGGGGTGTGCACCACTGTTGCATTTCCCTTGACACTGGTCAAGATGGTGCCGAAACTGGAGAATGGTTTTGCTGAGGTGGTGGGTCCGGAACAATGCAAGGAGAATGAGGAGGAAGAAGAGGAGGATGAGGCGATCGTTGATAGTGAGAAAATGAGTTGGAGCACCCAAGAGGAGAATATGGAGACCAATGTAGCTGCAAATATGTCCAATGGTGTTTTGAAAGTGCCACCAGGTTTCAAGGAGAAAGGGATCGCTGGGAGTCTCAGAAAGACCCCCTTACTCTCACTGCATACTCAAGGTACCAAGTTATGTGATTATTACACTCTCGTTTTGTTTGTGTTGTTCATAAGTTATGTAGTTCATTAGGGAATTTGAAGAGAATTACAATGTGCATGTTCCTTTTACATTGTTTTATGCTCAAAATATAGACCATTTTAGTTTGCAATGGTTAATCTGTCATGTACCCTTTTCTTATTGATTAATTATTTTCTTGTTGCTTTCAAATAATAAGCAGAGAAGGAGAAGCAGCAGCAGCAAACGCCATCTTGCCAAGGGAACTATGATCCTTGTAATCAAACCAATTCACTTCTTCTGTGTACTACATGTTTGTCACTGTTGTTCAGTTTGACTGTGATGCAGTTTTATAGCACTTTTTGTCTCTCCTTTTTCAAAGAACTTTTTTGTCCCTACAAAAATCTTTATATGCAACTGTTGCTCTCAATTGAATCAAAAAACAATAATTCCTAACTATCACTAGGATTTCATTTGGCAATCCATTGCTGCATGTACAGTAAATTTGTTGTTAAAGATCAATTACTAATTTCATTATGAAATTGTATTTCGTAAGAAGTTTTTCTCGCACGAATTACATGAATCAGCTTCTTTTGTGCGCCTCTTCACAAAATGGTTTTCTTTTTAATTAGCATTTTCCTTTAGGAATATCATTTTAAACAGAGACTGCATCCTACTGAGATATAGAAGAATCACTTGTATTTACCAGGAATGTGTTAACAGTTGCAAACTATGAGCTGCACGTGAAAATATTGCTTTAATCATTGAAATTAATCTTACGCGTATTTTTCAGACATTTGGTCAGTCAATCAAAATCATTACATGTTTGATCACTCATTTTATCTCATTGATACTGATTCATTGAATGATGAAAAGTCCAAGTACACTGAATTTGGTTCCAGAATTAATGACCTTTTTCTTACGAAAGTATTTTGGTTCAGGCTTTCAGAGGGAACCTGTATTCCAGCATGGATACAAGAGAAAGCTGTTATCATCGGACAGTAGTGAGGACAACACAGATTTCAACAACAGTATTACCAAATTGCTTAGGAGGAACAGTGACATACTGAAAACCCATCTTGGAGCTCAGAACATAAATTATCAATTGGCCAGGGACCAGCAGAAGCAGCAAACTGATATCTTGGTTGCAGCCCTTGGAAAGCTCACAGATGCTCTCACAAAGATTGCTGACAAGCTGTAAATGAATTCACTTCACAAGGATATGCATATTACTGTTAATTATTGCACTAGATTTAATCATCATTGTTTTTTCCCCTTTTAATTCATTTACGTGGACACATATCATCTAACCACTCTTATTTGCACACTCGCTAAAATGAAAATAAGACAAAATAAAAACAAGCATTAAATAAATTTAATTGATTAAAATAAAAATTGTATGTATTTTTTAGTGTGTGTAAATGTGAGGTGTTAAATGTATGCATGTAAGGATTGCTTGCAAATTCTACTTTTTCCTTATTACTACTAAATAGTACGAAGAAGTAATTTGCAAGTTTAAACTTATAATATAACTTATGTTCATCAAAAGTTTAGTATGTGTTAGATGTGCATTTTTAAACTAGGTTTTGAAAAATTAATTCTAATTGAAATTGAATTTAAAGTAATACGATTAATGTTTGAAAACTTTTACTTTAAAAACAAGTTCACTGAAAAATTAATATAAATTAACATCCTAATGCAAAATATGGTTCGAGTCTTTTGTTAAGGAGAGTAGTCTGAGGTTTCTATCAACAATAAAGACGCTTTTAAAGACAGAATCAAAAGGTGCGATACTTGCATTTTTGTCCAACATGTTAGTTAATTGACTTACAACATCCCTGATTTTTTTATTATCATTACTATATACAAAAAATGTAACACAGGAACTAACTAATCCCCTTGAGTGATAATAGTTATAACTTCTGTATGGACAACATATATTGCCTTCATTCCACCAACCCAATGGACCAGTAAGTAACTCCCCAGAAAACAACATAGCCTCAATTCATTAGCATCTTCTACACTGTGAAGAAATATACACGATAGAATTATATGCGGAGAATAATAGCATGTAAAATCACGACACAGAACGCCTTACAATTTACACAGAGAATTTCCTCTAATTATACAAAACTTACCATTCAGTCCTCTACATAGCTATAATAATACAGTATGATCTACATTGCTTTGGTCAAAACCATACCTTCCCATAGCCAAGTTAATTCTTCCAAACCAAGTCCAATCCATATAATGCTTGCTCTAACTTGCATCTTCTTCGAGATTTCCGTGGTGAAATGCGTTCTTTACTTTGAGCTAGAGGAGTGGCCAATCTAAAGTTGTTGCAGATATTAGGAGTCTAATAGTATTTATTTTGACAAATGTTAGCTTTCTATTTGGAATATTTAAGAAGTGGGTTTCTGTTATGTTTTTTTGTTTACTTTAGTACCAATAAAGAATTTTTTAGTCGGGAAATCATTAAAGGTGTGTTAGGAGGAATAAAAGCAGATTCAATCTTAGTAAGGCTTGATTCATCATTTAAAATGTTATAGGCAGACTGTGAAATTGGTGTGGCAGTTATACGAGGGGGGTTTATTTGTTGTAGGGCAGTCTTAATTTGTGGTAGCAGTTTTTGTGTAATATAGTTGAAAGATAAAGAATTGGTATATAAAGATCTTTCTGCATTGAAATGCAATACTGGATGAGCTTCTGCTTACAACCTGTATTTATAGTGTTGAAGCTCAACAAGACAGATAGTTATACTGTCTTACATAAACAAACTAACTGAAGCTACTACGAAAGAGAAAACCCTAATTAGTATAGCTACTTGTACAGAAAACAGAAATATAACTGATCACGAAAGACCTAACATTGAGAAGAATATTCTCTCGAATAAAAGTTCAAACATTTTTATTCTGTACTAGGTGACAACTTTAAAATAGAGAAAAGAACCAGAGCACTATATTGACCAAAATTCCATTTCTACCAATTGTCTTTAGGCATCATATACGAAGAAAACAAATAATGCTTTAGTTCCTAGGCCCACAAGGGGAATAACAGTACTCTGTTAATTTAAATGTAGATGGTTAAAAACACACTACCTCTTCTTTTGCATCCCTGCAATTTTATTTTGGTAAGGAAACAATGGAGTTGAAATTTTACCTAGGTAAAAAGTGCGATTAAATAACTTCATATGAAGAAAGTCAATCAAAACTACTCATTGTGAAATTATCAAGGTTCAATTTTAAAGTGGACACTCCTTGACCAGAAGTTTGCTTTCGATATCTGATAATGCAATCATATTTTGCTGCCTCCATATTACTAGTATAGTTTTTTATTTACTTTTATAATTCTAATGCTTCAAGCATTGCTTGCAGGAAGCTCGTAAGCGTTTTGATAAATCCTCCCTTGTATATGACCAGGTCCTCATTTTCCCAACAAGGTTACAGAGTGGTGAACTCTGCATCCGTAGATTTTGGGTAAAATGTGTTTTAAGTCTCTTAAGTTTTGGTCCCTGTATTTTCTGAAATGCGGAGGATTTTTGGTCCCTCGCTAGGTTGTAATGAAGGATGGGATCGTGGATGAAATCCACTCTATCTCAGACAGAAAAAACTGAAACCACTTATTTTAAAATGGAAGGACTAGAACCAAATATTGAGGGATCTAAAATACATTTTACCATAGGTTTTGTTTTTGCTACGGATTTATCTCTGAGATATACAATATACTAAACATAGCCTCAATTAATCAGCATCTTCTACACTATGAAGAAATATACATGATAGAATTATATGCGGAGAATAATAGCATACAAAATCACGAGATATAATGCCTTACATTTTATACTAAGACTTTCCTCCAATTATACAAAACTTACCTTTCAGTCCTCACTACATAGGAACAGCCTCAATAAGCTTAGCAAAGTAAAATTGAGTAGTGATTAAGCCTTTCTTCCTTATGGTCCAGCCAACCTTTTTCAATGCTCTTTCAACATCTGCTTCGGAGTGAAGATATGCCCTTGTTGCCTTTGAAGGACCAGGGAACAACTCTCCAATCCTCTTTAGTATATCATAATAAAACGTCTTCGGAGCAAAACTCAGAATCAATCGGTTGTTGGCCAATGACGCAAGGTGACCGATCATCCCATCAGCTTTACTTTGAGGGTAATGAATCAAAACATCAAGGCAGATCACAGTGTCATACTTTCCATCCAAACTCTCTAAATCCTTCACTACAAACTTTGGCAACACAGGGGCAGATCCATTTCCATCGGCTACAAGTTGTTCTTTTGCCTGCACCAAATAGCAAGGGGTAGCTCAGCTAATCATCTTACTAATGTTCATCCACTATTTAACTTGCTAATTCTTTCATCAAGCTCGTTTAGGTTTCAAAACAGGTAAATTTAAGCTTAATATCAAACTCAAACATGACATTAAAGAGTTTGGTAGAATGGAGCACAATCCAGGACCTTATCCACGTCACGTGCTCAAAGTCTAAATCAGACGTCACATGCATATCCACTATGCGGGTATTTATCGGATTTCAATAATTTATTGGATAGTTATCAATTTTGAAAATTTTAAATGTCATATTAAAAAATGCCTTCAATTCCTTTCGCTGCGCACATGAAACACTAATAAAATATTAAATTAACAGCTTTAAAACTAGGAAATATAAAAAATAATTAAAGTATAAATAAATACTAATAAAACAAACTAAGCACCGTTATTTAGAAGAAGAAGAAAAGGAAAACAGGGTAACCTGTTTCTCAGCTTCAGCAACCATGGCAGCGGATATATCACTGGAGAACACGACAGCGCCCTCTTTCGCGAGAGGAATCGAGAGCGAACCGGTCCCACACCCAGCGTCGCAAACCGTAACGCCCTGAAGCGACCCTTCGTCCTTCAACATGTTCAGCGTGTTCTCCACGGTCTTCGCGTGTCCCAACCGAATGTCGCGCTGAACACGGTTCACCTCGTCCGTGTCACCGTAGATTTTCTTCCACCGCTGGAACCCGGAGTTGTTGAAGTACTCCCTCACCACCTCCTTGTCTCCTCCGCCCACCTCCTCCGCCTGCAACTGCCGCCGCCGCTCGGGGTCCGTCAGCGACAGCACCGCCGCCAGCGCCGCCACGAACCCCCCGCTCACCACCGCGACCGTGGTACCATCGATAGCACCCGATACATCGGCCGCGGTGGCCGTCGAGAGCGGCGGGATGGCAAATGCCGGCGATAGCGGGAGTTTGTGCGGTTTGTGAGAAAATCGAGGGAGACTGGTGGTTCTGTTAGGGTTTGGAACGATGAGTGAAGACCACAGGGACGACGAGAACGCCATCTTGGGTTTGTGTGCGGTTACCGGGCGGTGACAGCGTGGAACGTGAAGGACTGAAGAGTGGAGGTAGTAGTTGAAATGTTATCCAGGATAAGATAGCATTCCAGTTTCCATGCTTGCGCTGATTCTCGTGGGTCCATACACATGCTGTGCATTCCTATACCTGAACTTTCCACCGTCTATTTTAATAAAGAAATATCAACGGTTCAGATTAAAATGGGATAAGAAAATAAATAACATGAACTCACAATTTTAAATTTGTTTTTTTAAATACAAATTTTCATCGTAAAAACTTGCATTGGCAAGTTAGCTTATATAGTTATATACAGTTATTAGAAGCTAAATAAAATACACAAATAGCATATGCATAAGGATTGAAATGCGAAGAGTAACATATTTATAAAAAGTTATATTTATAACGACTCAAATTAAAATAATGTATTTGTAAGAATTAAGATAAGGAATGGTGTGTTTGTAAGAACCAAAAACTAAAGTAACACATTTATATAATTAAGATAAATGACATATTTACAAAAGTAAATATCTAATAAATCTTTTGTAATCAATATTCAACAACTAAATTGATAGTAAAATAATGATTATTTGATTATATACTAAAGATTAATAACAACAAACAATATATTATGTAGAGGAGCAACTCAATTTAAGTTGATTTTCGTGAGTTTTTAAAATGATCACATGATCGTACTTACGATAACAAATGGTTAATTATGTTAAAACTGAAAATGATTGACTTGTTCATTTTTCATATGATTGATAAGAATTGCGCATAAATATATTAATTAAAGTGTCCAAAAATCATAATTAATACGGAACAAATTTAAATATAACAAAAGTACAATTTTTTAAAGCTAAATTGTCAAAATACATAGAACGCTAAAAGAGAATAATTATTAGTAGTTATAATACAAAGTAAAGGTTCCGAATTAATGAATTCAGCAATTCAGAAATCAATAATTTATGCAGAATTTATTTCTCGAACATTCTCTCAAGAAAAAGTTTCGAAAATTCGTAGCACACTTCCAGATCTCGATTTTCGGTAATTACAGCGTCCTTTTTCAAATTAAAGGTCAACAGTTAACATTTAGAAAATTATGGGGGTGCAGGAAGAAAAACATAGGGGTGCAGGAAGAAGAAGCCGAGGTCCAAATCCTCAGAAGGCTATGGCTGGGCTGACCCATTTAAACATACGGGCCAACTACAGTGTTTTGCTTACTGACCGCGGTCTTCACTTTTTTTTCTTGCATCCACAGTTTCATTCTGTTCGGAGTCTTTTCTTTTGTCACAGTGTCCGTAAGTAACGTTCGTAGGGGCTCGGCGCTCAGCTCTGCTTCAACCTCAATCCTTTCACGACGCCCAAAACCCTCGTTCATCAGGTTTGTCTCATTCCCTAATATCTCTATTTCGAGATCTGTTGCAGCGTCATGATTCTTCTTCGATCGAACCTTCAATTCTATTTTCTCTCATTTCCTCATTGATTGTGTGGTCGATTTGAACAAATTAAGGCTCCATGGGCAAGGAGAGCCAAGTCTCCGCTATGGATGTCGACGCTCCGAAACCGGCTAGTTCCGATCAGATCGTTCCCAAGTTCTCCGTTAACGGTTTGTCTTTTCCTTCGCTGTCCAATGCTGTTCCATTCATGTTCCTACAGTCTTTTTTTACCAAAGAAAACGAAAATACCGCGTTCAGTAGTGGAACTTTGATGATTGATGCAATTGATATTTTTGTTTTAAACTTTACCAGTGCTCCAGCTGTTGAAATCGGCGCAAATGCAGCATGGCTTGCGCCACGGGGATTACACTCGCTATAGGTATGTACTTCTGTAGTTGCTACCACGATGTCAATCAAATAACATTGCATTTTATTTCATTTCTGTCTGTAGATGTATTATAAACTGTATCAAAGGTTTTAAATCGAGGGCGGAGTTTCGTTGCTCCTTAACATTGCATGTAAACACGGTCAATGAGGCTGCAATTACTGTTACAGTAAGTCAAGAGACCTTGACTTAGTGGCCTGCTGTGGATGCTTTCTAAAACCTCGTTGGTATTCCTAACAACGATTCATTTGGGAGATACAATGTCTGTTGATTTTTCAGATTTTCTTTTATTCTGATTGTTGTGTATAACATGTTTCCTTTATAATTTGTGTTCCTTGGTGCTCTAGACCTTGAGTCTTCTTACATTTGTGGACTTTCCATTCAGTTTATGCAATCACTTTATTGAAACCACCGATCCAATCTGTTGCTTTAGCTAACATTTTGAAATATGTATAGATTGGTAATGGATGTACTTTTTTGCTCATCGTAGGAGGTATTGCACAGCTCGTCTGAGGAGGTTGTATAAATCGTTGAAGTTTACCCATGGTCGTGGCAAATATTCTAAAAGGGCCATAACTGAATCTACTGTCTCTGAAGTAAGGTATGCTTTGCTTATGGGATTTTTCTTTTCTGACACAAGTTTTTGTCCCATTTTATAGTTGATTTGAAATTATTATGGATGGCAAGAATAAAAAGGCTCTAATTGGATGTTAGTTGTTAGGCTTTACTATCTTAATTGCCATGAATAATTCCCTGGGGTTGTTGCACTCTTGAATCTCACAGATATCTCTATTCACTTTTCTATTGCTAAGATTATGTGCAAGTTGTTACCTGAACCTAAAACAATCTGCAATAGGAATCGAATTTATTATAAAACTGACAACAAGGAAACACCCAAGCAACCCTAGTAATTGCAAACTATCCTCTTCTCCTCTCTTCTCTCAAATTCATACTCCCTCTCGTGCCACAGGGCGTGTTTGTTAGGATCTAGTTTAACAGAAAATTCTCCAATATCTTCCCTGTCACTTCCCATTCCACCTCCCATCTCTTCCATGTCCCCATTCTTCCTTAGTGGTGGGCCCATGAGTGGACTCATCACAAATACCTAAATACTTCTATGAAACCACCATTTAGACCTTGTTTCTTAGAATTTTAATAATTTATGGAAAAAAGAAAATAAATACATCTGTCTGGCAACTATTTTAATTGGACATTTATTTCTAACATTGGAAGTTTTATGGTTTCAAATCAGGTTTCTTCATCTAATTTTGTATACAGCAGAGAGAGCTTGGAGTCATGCCATGGAGAAAAGGCAGCTTCCAAATGGTCCAAATGCAAGTCAACGTATATATTTGATTGGTAGGTTGCGGAAAGCAGTAAAATGGGCTACTTTGTTTTCACAATTGTGTGCGGTCAAGGCAGATTCTAGAACATCTTTGGAAGCTGAGGTGTGTCTTCTATTTCCCCATCTGGTTATGATTAGTTTACTGCTGTATTTTGTTCCCCTCTCTTCCCGGTGCAGTTTTTTTATGATTCACTGCTTCAGAGGCTGTCAACAAGCGAGCATTTCATTCTTTCTCTTTTGTTCATGGAATTTTAGGCATATGAATCCTATATGAAAGGGAGTTTGTTGTTTGAGCAAGATCAGAATTGGGACGTGGCTTTAAAGAACTTCAAAAGTGCTAGGTACATTGATTCTGCGTCCATGATTCATGCATATTGCCTAGAAAAAGAAGACAACATAGATGCTCTTTTTGGTAAACAAGATAAAAACTGAAAACTGGAAGGAGATAATTTTGTTAATGATTTGATATTATGTGTTCTTTCAGCAAATGCATGTTTAATTTGTGACCATGTGATCTAGCATACTAGATTTTGGGATGCTTGTGTTTTTCTAGGTCACACTGCTGAAGTTTTTAACCATCTCCTTATGTAATAGGGCTGTCTATGAGGAATTAGGGAAATATGGAGATCTGGATAACCAAGTTTTGTGTCGTGAGCGAGTTGAGGAGCTAGAACCTAGTATCCGTTACTGCCTTCACAAAATTGGCCAGTCAAATCTACAGGCCTCTGAACTCTTACAAATTGGTGATGTGGAAGGTCCTGCATTAGACCTTTTTAAAGCTAAACTAGAGGTTGGTATAAATTTCTTTTGTATGATTGCGAAAAAAGAAACAAGTAATATATATGCAAATCAATACATTCATTTGGAAAAGTTGCGTTGAGACACCGATCTTTAAGTGTTGATAAACTTTCTCAAATAATCTACCTTCAACTCAAGAACTTCGGAAGATTTTTCACCAGAAAATCCAGCTTGATGCTTGATCTCTTTACATCAGGGTCCTTAGGTACAAATTTTTTGTAATTCCTAGTGCATCATGCCTTCCTGTAATTGTTTGGTTGGAGGGAAATGAAGGGTTAAAGTCACTCCCCACTTGTTATGTCTCCAATATCAGTGAGTTGAATACAGAAAGCGATTTGTAGATTTTGGACCTTGTAGACTAAATTTTTCTGCGATTTTATTTTAATCCTTATCTATCTCCATTACTATTTATGACAGTATAGCACTATATTATTCATATTTTCTCTTAACTCCTTTTGTGAACCAAACAAGGTTTATCATCCGTTTCTAGTAAACCAAACCAAACAAGGGGACCTATCCTTTCCTCCATTATAACCCCTCCGTCCCCTTTCCCACTTTAAATGTATCATGTGTACCTTTGTCTATTATTTATATTACACCATTTTATGATTATCCATTCTATTAGTTGAATCAGGTAGGCTACTTTTTTTAATCATTCATTTATTTCCAATGATAAAAGTACTGAATTGAATAATGTTTGTTTCAGGCTGTCATGGCTGAGGCAAGATCTCAACAAGCTGCTTCCATGACAGAATTCCTTTGGTTTGGCCACAGATTTCCTATTTCAAATGCCAAAACAAGGGTTTCGATCCTGAAAGGTTGGTTGCTTTCCTGTCCTACTAATTAATTGGCTAGTAAGTTGAAAACAAAGTTATCTGTTGATTGTACTTAACAGTAATCTTTTCACGTCTTAACCTAATCTTTGTCCCATCTCTTTTTCCAATCTGTAAAATGGCATCACTACCCTGCAGGAGATTCTTTCCTTTTTGTTGTGTTTTCTTTCATCATGTTCTGTAATAAAGTTATTGCACTGTTGCCTACACTGCATGACCTTTTTCCCCATGTGAATATCAGTGATGCTAATTTATTTGGGAGCTAACATTAAATTGCAATCCTGTCCTCCGAGGCTTCATTTCACATTGCGAAAATTTTATTGGAATAACAATTGGATTATTATTTTTTGTTGTCCATGATATGATAAGTATATTTATTAATGCAAAAACATTTCATTTCGCCTAATAGTTTCTGTGCATGTGGATCTGAGTATTCAATTTTTATTTTCATGTAAAATGCATTCGTTTCTATAATTGTGATTCATGAATATGCAACATTTCTTTTTTTTTTTTAAATGTAGCTGATTGTCTGATTTAAAATATGGTATTTTTTGCTATAGATATATGCTTATATCATGTAATGCTTCTATCTGAATATTTTTCTTAGCTATATCAAGTAATTTTCCTATCTGCATATTTTTCCCAGCTCAGGAGTTGGAGAAAGATATACATGGTCCATCGGCTGACTCAATTCCAGCAGACAAAAGACTAGTTATTTTTGACAAAATCTTTTCCGCATATCATGAAGCCCGAGGCTATATTCGGGCTGATTTGGTATGGGAAATTACTCTGTCCACTAAGAATTATCATCAAAATCATTTTACTTGTTAGTACTAAATTTATTTTGGTTTTAGGCCACTACAGGAAGTGCAGAAAGCGTGAAAGATGATTTGAATGGTCTGGACAAGGCTGTCAGTGCTGTCCTTGGAGAAAGAACCATTGAACGCAACCTGTTGTTGGTTAAGGTTGCAAAAAGCAAACTTGCAAAGCGGCATGATGATAAAAATGAGAAAGTCACCAAACCTGAAGAGCTTGTTCGCTTATATGATCTCTTGCTACAGGTTGATATCCATTTTTTGTTGTGAACTTGCATGAAATGAACAAATATTTCTTTGTATAAGGACTTTCAGGCTGGTGCATTTTTATTTTATGTGCTCATCAATTTGAAATTCAATGCTAATATCAATCACCCATTTGGCAGAATACAGCTGATCTATCTGATTTAGTCAGTTCTGGAAGGGATAAAAAACCAGAAGAAGTTAGCTTTGCTGAAGTGTGTTCATGCAAAAGTTTGGCTTTTCGAGCTCAGAGGTTTCCTTCTTGGAGCAAATATTTTTATACTGCTAGAAATTTAGTTTATTGCTTGCTAAATGCACACATGGATACACACTATTTCATATTTTTAGGGTAGCTATAATTTTCAAGTATATATTTTTTAAAAAAATCCGTACCCAAAGTATTTTTGGGGATTTTGTAAAAGAGAACCCTCTAATTACTGTTCACCCAAAGATCCTTGCTGTTCATCCCTTTTAAATTTGGGATGGGCCTAAATGCGAAAGCTATCTCATAAGGGGGGAGGATTGTCCAAGCCATTTATACGCACTACTTTGATCATATATGTAGTCTCTATGCGGGATCTCTAGACAGACAACTCATGCCTAGGACTTGACTTTTGGAGTGTGAATTACAATTTCATGTTTTTCTTAAATTTTTATATTACACTAGTAGGAACTCTTTTGGGAGATCTGTGACTAAAGTTCATTTCTTTGACAATTTAGGGTTAATCCAATCTTAGGAAGTGAGTTGAGCTTCACTCAATGCCAAGAGGTAGCATAAAAAAGGAGGATTGCCTAAGTTTTACAACGAGTATTCTGGCCACATTCCTAACTAATACCACAAACGGCTTCCCCTTCTTATTCTGAATTAGACATATGAAGTACAATGTTTATGAGATAGAGCATCTATAGGTAGTCCAACGTTAAAACCGGGTAGGCTCTTGTGCCATATTAGAAAACTAATTAAGGTCAAGACCTAGTCTGGATAAACTGTTCCTAGACTCGTAAGAAAAGAAAATAAGAAGGAAAAATTAACAAGCTTTTGCTATAAAGTGAAATTAACTTATCCAATAAAATTGATGTTTAACTCACGGGAGAACAAATTCCATCTTTTTTTTTTGGTATTTTTGTCTCCTTAGCGTTCTTATGGAGAAACTTGTCCAAACAAGGCCTTATTCACTCCTTAGCTACCTCAAGGGATGAGGATTGCCCAAACTTACTAAGTTTATTTTTCCTATATTTGCACTTGATGTTGGATTTTAACAACCCCCTTGAAAAATATGCTCTTTGATGATCACCTATCTTCTTAATGCTTTTAACTAACTTGATGTATTGATATGTGTTCACAACTTCATGCAGGTGCTTTTATGTTGCGAAGTCATACAGTGTGGCTGGGATGAGGGCTGAAGCATATGCATTGTACTGTCGTGCTCGCAATTTGGCTGATGATGCCTTAAAAAAAATTCAAATGTTAGATGGTGATAATAAGGTAATTTTAATCTTTTGTTTTCCTGGATCAGATTGGGGAAATTGGACGCCTCACTGATCAATTATTGTACTGCATTATGGTTTATTACAATAATTTTTCGGGAGGACAACTTTGATCTAGTTGGGTGCTAAAGTTTTCCTTGTCTCATTTAATTCTAACTTTCATAACTTTTAAACACTTGGTGGACCGTGAAGTTGAGTGTGAAATCAAAAGTTATCAACTGGAAAGAATTAATCAAGTAAACATAGGTATCTTGTATAAAGATTGGATCAGTAGTATACAAAAGGCCTTTGTGTTATTGTTGCCCTCCATTTGATTTTATTGACTGTGTGTTTTCTTTATTTTTTTTTCATTGTTTGTTCGGTTTCACAGACTATGGTTAAAGAGTTGGAGGACTTGTGCAAGGAGTGCCGATCTAACAGTTGTATTGAGCATGCGTTGGGGACCATAGAGGAAAAGAAGACTCAAGAGAATCTATCTGAAAAGGTCTCCAATATATCATTGACCGGAACTGAGCGGGTACTTATGTTTCTACTTATACAATGATCCCTTTGTTTTTTTCTGCTCATGCATTATCATGACATGTTTTTTTTAACCTTATTGAATTTGTAATATCTCAGGAGTTAATAGTGTCTTGTGCATTTATTGATATATACTGACATGTATGTCTGTTACAGTTGGAGAAGTTCCTTCTTGAGAAACTTGAAGTTTATGAGTCTGCTGTGGGTGATTCAAATGTGAAGTGTACACCACGTATTACAGGCTTTCCCCCATCTTTCCAGGCAATTTCCCGTAATCCTATTGTGCTGGATCTGGCTTATAACATGATTGAATTCCCAGCTATTGAAAATAGGATGAAGAAGGATAGAAAAGCCAAGGGCGGCTTTATTAGTAGAATATTTGGATGAGTGTATTTGATTAGGTTTTTGGTTCTTCAAACTGAGTAGTACTGGCAACTGATCTGGTGGATTCTTTTGTTGAATATTGTGAATTTTGAGATGTCAAGTACAAATTTTGGGAGGTCTAAATATTTGGAAGTGGAGACTAGACTCAAATTTGAGGAAACATTTAAATCTGAAATTTGCTATACCATTCTTTTTTGAGAAATGCAAACATAAGATATCGGAGTTGCCTTCATATATTCAGCACAGCCGACCATACGTGAAAGTGCAATGTTTTAGGAGGCAGGTCTTCTGGAATCGTATGTTAAACTGTTGATGAGGTATAGCACAACGTCAATGAGTAAAACTGAGCCCCTGTCTCTCTGTCTGTCTCAAAATCTGTACAAGATTGTTGATTTCTGAAAAGACAGTGATAGCTTTGACAACTCTTGTATTTTTTGGCCACTTCTGTACCTTTTTCTAAGAAATCTGAAAGTACTTAACTATTCCACACCGCAGGCCATTGTTTTTGTATACTACTAATAATAATGGCCTAGTTTTAGTTGGTATCGAGCGCGTAGTTTTAAACGGGACAATTGCGACATACCCAAGTTGATTTTACGTTTGCCGTGCTTGTTGCAGAACATTAGCTTACGCTGAGCGTAGGTCATCAGACCCGTCTTGCATGCATGCACCTTGCCTGTTTTAAAGCAAAGCCAACTATATTTTTACCTCCATAGTTTGATCCAAATTCAGCCATTTCTTTGAAGACTTTGCGTTTGTTGGATTCATAAATCATAGGTCCCATAACATAAGATCAAAATTTGAGGTTGAAATATGGTTGACATAGTGTTGTCATATTCAGTGTTTGGATGACAAGAAGCAACACTCTTTTCAACCAAGGTATTCTTGAATGAAAGGCTATAGGCAGCATACGCCGACGATTTATTTCTCATTTGTGAAAAGGATTTCTAATCTACTAACATTTTTAGAGGTCCTAATATGATCGAGAATCATGACATAACCTGACATATCTAAATGGGGTACAAAACAGTAACATAATATTGCTCATTGGGGAACTAATTGAATTGACATGTAGTGTGTCAACTATAGATAACTTGTTGAGTAGGCCTGAAGTTGTACATGCCCGTTAACATTGACACTACTAAGTAGTTGATATATTTTTCTTACACAATTTTCTCATATTATTAGGTATTGCCTGGTAACATTTGTTTTGCATATATAATATATCTTTTGTTTTGCGGATAAAATTATTGTTTTCAACATATCTTTCAATTAATAATATATATATATATATATATATTTATTTATTTAAATAAGGTTATTTTCCTAAATATATGGATGACACTGAATAAAGATAACTTTGGATATTTATCATTTGGGTCCTCTTATTTGCATTTTAATGAAAAGTATTATACTCAGATTTATATTCGCCTCAGTAATAACTATGAATATTTGAAAACAACTGAGAAAACATTAATCAAAAGTAAAATCCATAAAATTCGAATTATAAAATATAGACCACTGTCGCTAATTAGAAGTACTGTTGCTTTCTATAAGACTATTTTCCAATTATAAACAATGAATGTTATGAATGCTCTCTCTTTTTTTCTTTCTTAAAAAAATGATAATAAATAATTTAATTTATGATAATAAATATTATTTTAATTTTGGTTTCGATCTATTAACCACTTTGTTTATAATTGAGATATACATAATATAATTAGGCATAAGGTAAATATGTCTAGTCTTCTTCCACTGTTTGATCAATTTCTAGAGAACATCTTATGCCGCGGGACAGGTCATAACGCCACGTCGGTTTGTACCACTTGAATGCAAAGAAAAACGACACGTCGATTTTGCAACAATCTATATAAGAAAACATAAAAAAGGCGGGTGAAATTTGGAGTGAACGACAGACATGAAATATCGCATAGCAAACCCTCTTAACCGTTTTCCTTCCTTCTTCTTTCTTTCCCTCCAAACTCGCCTCCAAATGTTGATGTAAAAGTATTCATTATTTTTTTTTTCACGTTTTCTTTTTCTTTCTCTTTCTCTGCCAAACGAAGACGGTTACGATTTCTGAAAAAAATGCATTTCGCGAATCTCGATGACACTCCGATGTTCCGCCAACAGGTTCTTCTCTCATTCTTCCGTTTTCTTGTTACGCATTCGGCATCTCGCGATTATTCTTATCTGACTGTTTCTGTTTAAACCAATGAAAACATGTTGTGTTCATTGTTGAAAGTGTTGCGAACGTGTTTCGCGGTTGGTAGAGAAAAATAGGGTGGTGAATTGATAAATCGTGTGACTGGTTGTGGATGCAGATGCAGTGTTTGGAGGACGGTGCAGAATCCTTGCGCGCGAGGTGCTGCAAGTTCTATAAAGGATGTCGAAAGTACACGTGAGTTTTATTCGTATCTCGTTGTTAATTTGAATTTAGACGTTTGATAATGTTTGGATAAAATTTTCATTTACAGATTTGTAGAAAAAGTAGATAAGGTAAGATAAATTTAGCTTTTCATGTACTTAAATTTTGAATGAAGGCTTGTCTTGCCTAATATCTTTAAAACTATGGTCCGTAAATTGATTTTAGTTTATTGGAGAAGTTCAATACATTTTATTTTCTTATAGGGATTTCTTGGTTTGAAAGAAGAGGAGGAAGAAGAGGAGAGGGAAGGAGAGAGATTTGAATGCAACGGAGGTCAGTGAAGGAAATAATAGTTGGAGTGAAATTTTAATTATGCATTATGATGTTTGGTTGGAAGGTGTGGAGAAAAACTATTTTAATGGAGTGGTAGCCATAGAGAAAGGGTTTCAAAAACTAATTTACTTTAGTATGTTAAATTTTAAATTTCAAAACATAAATAAGAGTATTTTAATTATTATAGTTAAAATATTTTAACTCATCTTCCTCGCTTTTTAAAATTTCCCAATATCGTCGAGGAACACTGATTAGGTGAGAAGAAATTTACTTCTCTTTCCTCTCCAAAATTACCAAACAACACAATTTTTAAAAAAAAAATCCCTTTCATGCGTTCCATTTTTTCTGCAACCATACATTATAATAAATTATCGTAGATAAGTTTACTCAAACATAACTTTAGTTCTCTATTTGAATAACTTCGAAATAAAGGTCAGAGGTAAGTGAAATTTTCAGCACAAATTATACTCCTACTTAATAAGACATCTACCTCAATAAATATAAAATTAAAAAATAAATTAACAAAGTGCAAACTCCCCTCACCTGCTCTCATGCTAAGCTTCCTTTAACTCATTTCCACTCTGGGATCTGCATGTTGAAACTTGAAACCTGCAAGGACTCATGATAACACAAAAGCTTACTTACTGCCCTTTTTCATCGGAGGCCCTTAACGATA